>Ga0209295_1000114_pt1 | contig 99837 bp, 96 predicted proteins | sample Porto_5metaG_FD_187428 | JGI IMG/M metagenome (GOLD analysis project Ga0209295, IMG submission 187428) | Marine algal microbial communities from Porto, Portugal - Porto_5 metaG (SPAdes) (version 2) | ecosystem: Host-associated > Algae > Red algae > Unclassified | place: Portugal: Porto...
CAGCAGCTAGTTTTTCAACATAAACAGTTTGACCTTCTTCAACTTTTACTTGTTTACCACCAGTTTCGATAATTGCGTACATCTCTGCACCTCCTAATAAACTCAGACTCGCCGAATACAGGGGGCCTTAGGCTCTTTACACCTGCTTCGCGCGGTTGTAGCACGGGTGCTACATATCCATAACATTAAAAAATATATCAAATTAGACGCAGAATGTCAACGTATTTTCATCACTAGTACGGCAAAAGAAGCTCTTCCATTGAGGAGGTGGTTCTTCGATCTGAAAAATACGCATGAAGCAGTTCATTTTCGTCAAGCTGGCTCATTTTCACTCCATCTCTTTCAATAATAATCGGATGCTTACAGCCTCTTTGGAATCGCGCCATTACTTCATATACTTTTTCCTCAGCGCTCGCTCTCAGCGGAATCAGCTTTTCTACCTTTTGCTCTTTTTTACCGTAATAGCGTTCTAGTAAAAAACGAACCCTGACATAATGCCGCTGCCGGTGCTCCATCACGAGTGAATAGGCTAAAAAGGTAAGCAGCACCCAGCCGTTAAATTGAAGCGGCGCAAACAAAAGTAATCCGCCTGTCAATAGAATGAAAAAGACAAGGGAGCCTTTTATGGCAAGGGCATGTGCACGTTGGAACGGGTAATATGCTGATAAGAGCAAAAAGAATAATTTTCCGCCATCTAGCGGCCAAATCGGCAAAAGATTCACAAGGAAAATCGCCATATTATAAAAAGTGAACATTGTAAAAATGTCGTGTGAAATAAAAGAAGCTTCCATGAAAAACCATGCCATAAGCTGGAGCGGTACATGCTGGAGCGGCCCGCATAAAATGACCGCCAGCTCTTCCTTTAGCGGGCGGTTCCCATGCTCTTCTACTTCTACCGCTCCGCCAAACGGGAGTAGAGAAATCCGCCGAATGCGCCAATGATAATAGCAAGCAGCCGCTGCATGTCCAAGCTCATGGACAAAGACGATAATGAGCAGACAAAGCAGCGGCTTGATTTGACCAGAGAGAATCGCAAACGCCATTACAATCCACAGCAGCGGATGAATGTGAATTTTCGTCAGCATGATCAGCCATCTATTCAAAGGTCATCACCTGAATAGGATCGATAAACTGTTCATTTTGCTTAATGGCAAAGTAATATGTGCCCTTTCCTTGATCATCAAGTGAGATCTGGCCAATTTTCTCACCCTTATCGACAAAATCGTATAAGGCCACATTGGCTTCCTTTAATTGACCGTACCAGCTATAGCTGTTATCCGCATGCTGCACGACCACTGTCAGCCCTGTGTCACTTTTCTTTTTCACTTCTACTACATAGCCTTCCTTCATACTGTCAATCGCTTCAGCCGATGTTTCGACTTTGACACCTGCTCCATTTTGCGTAAAGGATTCCTGCACTTTTCCAGAAGCAGGTACGGCCAGTTCTTGGTTCGCTTGTACATCTTTTTGGTCTTCCTTTTTGTCTGTTAAAAAGGCAAGGGGGTTTCCAACTGTTTTCTCAAACCAGCGATTGGCAGCAGCAAATTGAAAATCTTGCTCAAAGGTCTGCGTAATGATCGGCTTCAGCTGCTGAAACGGCCCTGCCTGACCTTTAAATGAAATGGCTGCAATCAAGACAAGGGATGCAGATAATAAACACTTCAGCACAAAGGCATTGGGGTTAAATAGCGGATGCTGATATTTCTTCGGCTGATGAGACGACGATTCAAAGGAAGACGACCCTGAATGCTTTTCTTCCTCTGTCAGCATGACCCATGGAGGGATATCTTCTTTTTTCTTAAAAGTCGTCTTCTTAGATGGAGCAGCTGACTGCTTCGTTTTGCGGCGCTGCGCGATTTTCTTTCGGTACTCGTCCACTCTTTTCATGAGATCACCCTTTACATACAAACAGTTTGTACATTTTATGTGGCGACCTCATCTGATATGCAACAAAAAGACCGATTCTGATCGAATCGGTCTTAGATTGTTGACAAAGGGCTAAAATGATGTTTATTTTAGCACTTTGTCTTCTTTTCAGCGTGATAGAAAACCTTTGAAGTCTAGGAAGGGCGAGCACTGGCGCAGAGCGAATTGAACATTCGTGAGCACCAGCGCGCAGACCTGACAACGAATGCGAGGGTTTGTCTACACGCTGAAACCGATTCTGATCGAATCGGTCTCATCTTACCTGAATGCTTATTAAGCTCTTACACCAAAAAATGCTTTCAGCTTAGCAAACATTCCTTTGTTTTCATCTTCAAATGATTGAAGTGGAACAGATTCGCCTAGTACGCGGCGGGCGATATTACGATATGCAATCGAGACTTTATTTTTAGCATCCATGACAATCGGTTCACCATTGTTTGAAGCCTTAATCACGTCGTCATCATCAGCGACAATGCCAAGAAGATCAATCGATAAGTGATGGACAACTTCATCCACATCCATTGAATCGCCACTTTTCGCCATGTGTGTACGAATACGGTTGACTATCAAACGAGGTGGTTCGATATCTTCTTGTTCTAACAAGCCGATGATACGGTCGGCATCTCTCACAGCTGAGATCTCAGGCGTCGTCACGACAATTGCCTTATCTGCACCAGATACAGCATTTTTAAAGCCTTGCTCAATTCCAGCAGGGCAATCAATGACGACATAATCAAAGTCTTGTTTCAATGATTGAATTAATTCTTTGATCTGCTCTGGTTCTACAGCCGTTTTATCGCTTGTTTGAGCAGCGGGTAAAAGATACAAAAGATCCTCGAAACGCTTATCTTTTACAAGCGCTTGGTGAATTTTACATCTTCCTTCTACTACGTCGACTAGATCATAAATAATGCGGTTCTCAAGCCCCATCACGACATCTAAATTCCGAAGGCCAATATCGGTATCAACTAGACACACCTTTTTCCCTTGAATTGCTAGTGCTGTGCCTAAGTTTGCAGATGTTGTTGTTTTGCCAACGCCGCCTTTTCCTGAGGTAATCACAATAGCCTCGCCCAATTTCACATTCCTCCCTCAAGCCTTGTCAGATTAGGTCTTATATGAGCCAATTGCTGCAGGCGTTCAATGATCATGTTGCCATCTATATCTAAATAAGCACATTCCATTTCATTTCCATCTTCTTTTTGATCTGGTGCACGGTTAAACACTTGTGCGATGCGAAGCTGTGTTGGAATCATACGAGATGCCGCAATGACAGCTTGTTTATTCCCATTACATCCAGCATGTGCCACGCCTTTTAAAGCGCCGAGCACAAAAATATTCCCCCCTGCACGAATCGTTCCGCCAGGATTGACATCTCCTATTAATAAGAGATCTCCTTCAACATACAGTACCTGTCCAGAGCGCACAATTTTGGCTACAGAGGTAATTTCGGCCTCTGCTTTTAATCGTCTCGCCTCTTCAGTTGACATGACGTCACTTTCAATAGAGTGAATGACGAGATGTTCATTTTCAGAGACTGCTTCAGTCAAACGCATTTCCTGATCCTCTGTTAAATACCGAAAACCAAGCTTAATATGCACATTAACCTTATGACCTTCCCTTCCATCTGTATATTGCTCAAGTAAAAGAACCTCTCGCAAGCCAGAAAGAAGGTCATCAAACGAACAGTCATCATTTAACTGTAATGTTAATCCGTTTTTTGTACCTTTTATCGTCACATATTGCTGTTTTTGAGTTTTCAAGATGCTCACCTCAACAACATACTCATTTCGCCGTATTTGGACAAACTCCTGCTTTTATTCGTCGATCAGTCCTTGTTTCATATTGATGAAAAAGAGCCTAAGCGGCACAACAAGTATGAGAGACGCAGCAGTATTTAAAAGAATCGTTGGAATAAAGCGTTCGATGACATACGTATTAAACGGCATAATACCTGGTTGAATTGTCGCTTGAACGCCGTATACATAAAACTCCATCACGGAAACAGCAATAATCGACAGAAAGACGACCACTAACATATTCGTTTGCAAAACTTTAAAGGCTTTCGCTAGCAAATAGCAGAGCGCTCCAAAGCCAAACATATGAACACCAAGTATGCCTGTATACGAAATATCATATAAAAGTCCAAAGATAAAACCGAAAATCACACCATATTTTTGATTCACAAAAGCCGTCATAAACACAAGTGCGAGTAAGATGAAATGAGGAGCTAAAATTTGATTGTCTGTAACAAATGGGAGCTTCACTAGATCGACAAAAATACTGTCAAATACGAAGATAAACAACATGACGAAAGCAAGAAGGACACGTCTCACGAGCCTTCCTCCTTCGTCAATTCAGATGCATCTGCCGTACTTGAGCTGCGGTTCACCACAATCACGCGGTCTAAATTGTTGAGTTCAGCCGCTGGTTCTACATAAATGATTTTTGTCAGGCCGTAATGATCTGGCTCGATTTCACTCACCTTACCAATCGTCAAGCCTTGAGGGAATACGCCCCCTGCTCCAGATGTTTCAACAAGATCTCCTTTTTTGACATCTCCATCTGCATCAGATTTCAGAATATTCATTGTCAGCATTTTTTTCTTACTGTCGTAGCCGTTAATAATTCCGTTGAGTTCTTCTTTGCCCTTTTTCGCAAAAATTTTCGTTGAAATTCTATTATTTTGGTCAGTAGAGCTTAGCAACCTTACAGTCGAAGTAAAATTGTTGAGCTTATCACTTTCAATTTTCCCAATTAACGCACCACTCTCATTTGTGACCGCCATATCTTTGTCAACGCCTTGTTTTTTCCCTTTATCAATCATGACAAAGCTATCCCAAAGGGACGGGTTTCTAGCGATAACCGTTGATAGAATTGGCGTATAATCACGAATAGAGTTCACATAACCGAGCTGCTTGCGAAGCTTTTTGTTCTCATCTTCTAGTTCTTGAAGCTTCGCCTCATATTGGGTTTGTCCATCAAGTTTTTTTCGAAGACGTTCGTTTTCATCGTATGTGTTCTTTAAATCTTGTACGTTCCCATAAATACCGGCGATAAATTGTGATGGTTTATGAAAGACACCTTGAAAAAAGCCTGTCGTATCCCCCACTAATTTTTCCGGCCATGAAGCACCTCTGCCGCTTTTCACTGAAAAACCAATCATGGCCACCAGTACGATGACACAGACAAGGAGCAACATTAATCTTTTATTCATAAAAAACTGCGGCATGTCTTACACCTCTTTATTTACGCCCGATTATCGATTATCTTTTGATTTTCCTTTGAACAAATGAATATGCTCTAGTGCTTTTCCTGTTCCGATTGCCACACAGTCAAGCGGGTCTTCAGCAATAATGACTGGCATCTTCGTTTCATCACTAATGACTTTGTCAAGATTACGAAGCAATGCACCGCCGCCAGTTAAGACGATTCCACGGTCCATAATATCTGCTGCCAGCTCAGGCGGAGTTTTTTCAAGTGTCATTTTCACCGCATCAACAATTGTTTCCACTGTATCGCGAAGCGCTTTTGCAATCTCATCTGCTGTAATCGAGATTGTTTTTGGCAGACCAGTTAAAAGGTCACGGCCCCGAATATCCATTTCATCATGTACATCAGGCTGCGCAGAACCGATTTCCATTTTAATAGCTTCTGACGTACGATCACCGATCATCAGGTTATACGTTTTACGGATGTAGCTACTGATCGCATCATCCATTTCATCTCCTGCCACGCGGATTGATTGTGATGTCACAATACCGCCAAGAGAAATAATGGCTACCTCTGTTGTACCGCCGCCAATGTCAACAACCATACTTCCTGTTGGCTCCCATACAGGCAGGTTAGCACCAATCGCCGCAGCAAATGGCTCTTCAATCGGGTATGCGTCACGTGCACCAGCTTGTCTTGTTGCATCAATAACTGCACGCTCTTCTACAGCTGTAATACCAGATGGTACACATACCATCACGTAAGGTTTACGAGCAAAAAGCCCTTTGCCTTTTAATGCTTGATTAATGTAATATTTCATCATTGTTGCTGTCGTCTCGTAATCTGCAATAACTCCGTCTTTCATTGGGCGAAGTGCCACAATATTACCAGGTGTACGGCCAATCATGTTTCTCGCGTCATTTCCAACCGCCACTATAGACTTCGTATCAGTTTCCAAAGCTACGACCGAAGGTTCTCTTACAACAATGCCTTTCCCTTTAATAAAAACAAGCGTATTCGCTGTTCCAAGATCTATTCCAAGGTCTTTTGTACCAATTCCAAACATATGTATGTATCTTCCTTTCTTAAACCAAAATTCCCTTTAGGGAAAAACTCATAAACTCTATTATATCGTAAAACATTGAAAAAAAAAGTGTTACAAATACCCTTTTTCCTTCAAACTCACAAATTTTTGATCACCTATGACCAGATGATCAAGCAGCTGTATTCCAATCAGCTTTCCACATTCAAAAAGTCGTTGTGTAACTTCAATATCTTCCCTGCTGGGCGTCGGATCTCCAGATGGATGGTTGTGCACACATATAAATGAAGCGGCCGAACGTTTAAAGGCCTCTTTGAAAATTTCACGCGGGTGAACGATGGATGAGTTCAGACTTCCAATAAACACAGTATGTTTATGAAGAACTTGATTTTTAGTATTCAGATATAAACAAACAAAATTCTCCTGTTGTAAAAACCTCATATCTTCCATCACAAAATTCGCTCCGTCTTCTGGTGTGCGGATCACATAGCGGTTATCCGTCGTTTGATGGTGTAATCTAGTGCCGAGTTCTAAAGCAGCTAAAAGAGAAATCGCCTTCGCCTTTCCAACTCCTCGAATCTTCGACATTTCTTCAATTGAGGCTTCTTTTACAGAGCGAAGACCGCCAAATGTTTGCAGAAGTCTTGCAGAAATTTGGAGAACTGATTCTTTTTTTGTGCCTGTTCTTAGAAGGATCGCAACAAGTTCATGATTTGACAAACTGCTGGGCCCGTATTTGATAAATCGTTCTCTCGGTTTTTCATCATGAGGGAGATGCTTTAGCAGCATAGGGAAATCGTTCAGGGTGACCACTCCTTTTAGAATTCCTTCCTGTCTTCAAAAAGGGGTGATTCCAAAGGTTTCAAGCACTCTGACTATTTTCGCAATAGGTAGACCGACAACGGAAAAATAATCACCATCTATTTTTTGAACAAACAGTGCGCCTTTCCCTTGAATGCCATAGCTTCCCGCTTTATCAAGGGGTTCACCCGTATCAATATAGCGGTCTATTTCATTTTGAGTCAGCGTCCAAAATGTCACTTCTGTCTGTTCATAAAATGTTTCTTTTCTATTCTCTGACTGAACCGTGACACCCGTCAAGACTTGATGTGTCTTTCCTGATAATAATTGAAGCATAAAAGCCGCTTCTTTCTTATCTTTTGGTTTCCCAAGACATTTGCCGTCAATTGCAACAATTGTATCTGCACCAATGACCACAGCTTTGGGATTTAATCTTTGAATATCATTTGCTTTTTGTTCTGCCAACCATTGGACGTTCTCAGCAGGGGAAAGGTTTCGATTTATTTCTTCTTTTAAATGACTTGCTTGAATGTCATAAGAAAACCCTGCTAGATCAAGCAATTCTTTTCTTCTAGGTGATTGCGATGCGAGAATCAATTGGTTCATGTTTGTTCATCCTTTCAGGGTTTAGCCTAAGAAGTAAGATACCCATTCATCCTAGCAAATGTACATCTTACCGACAATTTACGAAAATTCATTTTTCATGTACCTTCATCATTATGTTGGATGCAAAAGAAAAAAACTAGTCATTTTTTGACTAGTTTCGTTTCTTAAAAAATGATTTTACGTATTTAATTGATCAAGCAATGCCTGCTGAGATTTCCAGCCGTTTTCAGCGGTTGGGTCATTTAATAGCTGCACAGCTTTCAGCAAACTGCTTTTAGCCGGTGCATCCTCTGTTTTGGCACTTTCAAGCTCAGAAATCAGCTGCGTGACTTCCTTTTGATCCACTTCATCACCTGCAATTACTTTGGATGATAATACAGATGCCTTTTCTATTAAACTAGTCAGCTCATCCGGTACTTGAAATGAGAGCTCCTTTCCTCCCCACGCCTCAAAGTGCTGATCAATCAATTTCTTCCCTACAGCGCTTGTCATCCCCTGCTCTGTCGCAAGCCCGGCAATGACATAATATCCATCATCCATGGAAATCTTTTTCCCTGCATACCCTGCATCTTTTAAACTGCCAACTAAGTCATCTGCTCCTTTTTCAGAAGAGAATTTCCCAGCCTGTACAACAAAGGTTGATAAACTGCCAGAGGCACTTTTTTCATCTTTGTTCTCTTTTGATTCATCTGTAGTACCTGCATTCGGTGCATCCCCACCAGCTTTCATCGATGATTGATTTTCAGAACCAGATGCCGAGACACTGATATCTCCACCTGAAGGATTTGGTGTACCATCTTGACTTAAACTAAGCGCAAACACCCCAAGGCCTGTCCCAAGAACGACCGCAAACACAATCGTTGTCATCACTCTCTTGAAGGGACCGCGATTTTTACCGAACTTCTGATCAAAGGAGCTTTTTTTCTTTTGATAAGGTGTGACGACTTTTGGATCAGAATGATAAATATGATCAGCAGCATCATCCCACTGGAAATCTTCTTCTTTCGGTTTAGACGAATCTTCCTGAGAAGCCGCTGTCTCCTGTTCCGAATGTCTCTTTTCCTCCCAATTCGAAAACGTCACTTGATCCTCTTGCTGTTTTGGCGGCTGATGATCATCTTCATGTACCATTTCTTCCTTGCCATTAATATTGACCTTTAGACCTTGTTTTTTTGCCTGCCTCTTTTTCACTGTCATTCCCCGCTTTCTGACATGTTTGTAAGAAAGACCTTTCTGTCCAATGAATCAGCGCGAATTTAACCCGTCCTTCTTTCTGTTTCACACTTTACCATAGCAGTAAAAAAAAAGAACAAGACTTTTGTCGGCAGGGCAAAAAAGTGTTCGCCAATTTTTTCACCCCTTCGACTAGCCAAATAAAAACAAGACAGGAGCACCACAGAGATACAGCAAAAAAGAAATAGTGATCGAAGGAACAAAAGGGAATGGCTCGTTTACTCGAAAGGAAAAGACCCTTGCATAAACCATTCCAGCGATACATGAGAGAAAAAGCATGAGAAGGAACGGCTTGAAGCCAAAGCAAAACGCAAGCACACTGAATAGCTTCATATCAGCTCCGCCCATACTATTCGGCTTAAAATAATCTAAACTAGAAAACAAAAGAATGCAAAAAATCAGAGAAGCCGCCCCTTCCCACCAAATAAGAAGCGGTTCCAACGTGCGGTATATGACGAAAAGAGGGAAAAAGAAGAGAAACAGCTCGTTCGGTACCCTCATATAGAGAAGATCACTCACGACAGCAATCACGAATAAACTACAAAGAATCACAAGAAAAAGACCTTCAAACGAAAAACCAGCGATCCTATAAATGAACAAAAAAAGACCGCCTGTCAGCAGCTCAACCATTGGATATAGCCTAGACAGCCGAATGCCGCAATGTTTACAAGACCCTCTCCATACAGCATAAGAAACGAGCGGAACCATCTCGTGCAGGGATAGCGGCTGTTTACAGGCTGTGCAGTGAGATCGAGGGAAGAGAATAGATCGCTTCACTGGCAGTCTTTCGCCAACAAGATGAAAGAACGACCCCATCGTGATGCCTGCAAGAAACAGAAAAATCTCAATCATATGTGGTGCTCCTTCCGGTAATAAGATAGACTGGATTTTACCATGACCCTACCCACTAAAGCATCTAGTGAAAATATGATTTTCCCCCTCTTCCACATATAAAAAGAAAAAGACGCAGAAGGCATCAAAGCCATTTGCGTCTTTTCGTTACCCGATCATACGATTTCGTATATCTGAAATAAAATAAAGAGAGCCCGTCACAAGGATCACCGCTGAAGGATCATCACTTTTTTTCTGAATGAACTCAAGCACTGTACGAGGGTCATCATCATACGATTTTGCCTCTAACTGACTGCACGCATAAAGCTTTTCCGCTGATTCAGCTCTTGGAAAATCAAATGAAACAAAATGGATAGAGGAACTAACTGTTTCAAGCTTTTGAATCATTTGCTTGTACGGCTTATCTTTTAAAGCACTAAAACAGACATGTACTTGTTTACTAGAAAAATGGGCTTGCACGGTTTCAATTAAACGGTCGATTCCTTCTTCATTATGAGCGCCGTCTATATACACTGGTGGATGATCTTTGACTTTTTCAAATCGCCCAGCCCAAACAGCATGCCGAATACCTTCATATACCTGCTCTTCTGTCACGCTAATATAGCCTTCTTGCTCCAGCCATTCAATGAGTAGAACAGCAAGGGAAGCATTTTGCTGTTGATGCGTTCCGATTAACCCTGTTTCAAGCTCCGGATACTGCCTTTTTGATGTGCTTAACGTAAATCGTTCTCCTGTTTCTGTTGGCTGCTGATGACTGAAGGTACAAGTATCCTGTAATGAAATGCATTCCGCCTTCGTTTCTTTTGCGATGTTTTGAATGACCGCAAGTGCTTCCGGTTGATGAACTGCGGTGATCATCGGAATACCCTCTTTGATAATGCCCGCTTTTTCAGATGCAATTTGTTCAAGTGTGTCACCTAGAATCGCCATATGATCATGACCAATCGACGTAATCGCTGTTAAGATAGGTACGGCAACATTTGTTGAATCAAGTCTTCCACCAAGTCCTGTCTCTAATAGGACAAAGTCTACTTGCTGCACATCGGCAAAATAAGCAAACGCACATGCGGTAATGATTTCAAACTCTGTTGCTGCGCCAAGCTCTGTTTGATCTAACTCATCAACAAAAGGCTTGATTTTATTCACCAAACTCAGCCATTCTTCATCCTGTATAGGTGCTCCGTTCACGCTGATTCGTTCATTGAACGTTAAAATAAACGGGGAGGTGAAGGTGCCGACTGAATAGCCTGCTACCTGTAAAACGGAACGAGTAAACGCAATCGTTGAACCTTTTCCATTTGTACCTGCAACATGTACCGCTTTTATGCGTTGTTCCGGATGGCTTAGTTTGTTCATCAGCCACTTCATTCTTTCAAGACCCGGTTTTACACCAAAGGCCAGTCTACTGTGAATCCACTCAATGGCTTCATGATAGGTTGTAAACAATGTCATCTCTCATTTCATCCGAAATTTTCAAAAAAGACGACTCCATTTTGTTAGGAGCCGTCTTTTCAACCTTATGCTTTCAGCTCTTCAATACGCTTTTGAACAGCTTCGCGTTTTGCGACATAGTCACGTTCTTTCGCACGCTCTTCTTCTACGACACTTTCAGGCGCTTTTTTCATAAAGCCGTCGTTGCCAAGCTTTTTCTGGACGCGCTCTACTTCTTTTGTCAGCTTATCAAGTTCTTTTTGCAGACGAGCGATTTCCTCATCTAAGTTGATTAAGCCTTCAAGCGGCAGAATGAGCTCTGCTCCAGAAATAACAGCCGTCATCGCTTTATCACTAGCTGGAACATCTGTACCAATTTCAAGTACACTTGGGTTCGTAAAGCGTTCAATATATGAACGGTTTTTCTCTAAGCGTTCCTGCACATCAGATGTAGAAGCTTTAATGTAAAGCTCCACCTGTTTGCTCATTGGCGTATTCACTTCACTGCGGATGTTACGAACAGAGCGGATGAGTTCCACAAGCAGTTTCATATCAGCAGACGCTTGTTCGTTTGAAAGCTCCGGTTTCACCTCAGGCCAAGACGCTACAGTAATCGATTCACCTTCGTGCGGAAGATGCTGCCAGATTTCTTCTGTTAAGAATGGCATGAACGGATGAAGAAGTCTCATCGTCTGATCTAATACGTACGCAAGGATCGAACGAGTCGTTTTCTTCGCTGCTTCATCTTCTCCATAAAGCGGAAGCTTCGCCATCTCAATGTACCAATCACAGAAATCATCCCAAATGAAGTTGTATAAATGTCTGCCCACTTCACCAAATTCATACTTGTCAGCTAGCTGTGTGACACTTTCAATCGTTTCATTTAAGCGAGTTAAAATCCATTGGTCAGCAACTGATTTTTCTCCAGTTAAATCAAGCTCATCATACGTTAAGCCATCCATGTTCATTAAAGCAAAACGTGATGCGTTCCAAATTTTGTTCGCAAAGTTCCAAGTGGATTCAACCTTTTCAAAGCTAAAGCGAAGATCCTGACCTGGTGAGCTTCCAGTTGCTAAGAAATATCTTAATGAATCTGCACCGTACTTGTCGATGACCTCCATTGGATCAATTCCGTTACCTAGCGACTTACTCATTTTCCGTCCTTGCTCATCACGGATCAGTCCATGAATCAGAACATCTTTAAACGGTTTTTCTCCTGTGAATTCAAGACCTTGGAAGATCATGCGAGAGACCCAGAAGAAAATGATGTCATAGCCTGTAACAAGCAGGTTTGTTGGATAGTAGCGCTTGAAGTCTTCACTATCTGCATCCGGCCAGCCCATTGTAGAGAAAGGCCAAAGCGCTGAACTAAACCATGTATCAAGCACATCGTTATCCTGTTCCCAGTTCTCTAAATCTTCTGGTGCTTCCAGTCCAACATATACTTCTTTCGTTTCTTTATGATACCAAGCTGGTATGCGGTGTCCCCACCATAGCTGACGAGAAATACACCAGTCACGGATATTTTCCATCCAGTGTAAATACGTCTTTTCAAAGCGGTCTGGAACAAATTGAACTTGGTCGTCCCCATTTTGAAGGTTGATGGCTTCGTCTGCCAGCGGCTGCATTTTTACAAACCATTGAGTAGATAAATAAGGTTCAACGACAGCTCCGCTTCGCTCACTATGACCAACTGAATGCATATGGTCCTCAATTTTGAACAAAATACCCTCTTCTTGCAAATCTTTAACAAGCTGTTTACGGCATTCAAAGCGGTCCATTCCTTTGTATTGCAGTGCATTTGCATTCATTGTGCCATCTTCATTCATGACAAGAATACGCTCTAGACCATGGCGATTTCCAAGCTCAAAGTCATTCGGGTCATGAGCAGGTGTAATTTTCACAGCTCCTGAGCCAAATTCCATATCGACATAGTCATCAGCAACGATTGGAATCTCGCGGCCTGTAATTGGCAAGACCACTGTTTTTCCAATCAAATGCTGATAACGTTCGTCATCAGGATGCACGGCAACGGCTGTATCTCCGAGCATTGTTTCAGGTCTTGTCGTCGCAATTTCAATTGAACCCGTGCCATCTGAAAGTGGGTATCTTAAGTGATAAAACGCACCTTGAACATCTTTATAAATGACTTCAATATCAGAAAGTGCCGTTTTCGTCGCTGGATCCCAGTTAATGATGTACTCTCCGCGATAGATCAGCCCTTTTTCATACAATTGAACAAACACTTGGCGTACCGCTTTATTCAGACCTTCATCTAATGTAAAACGTTCACGTGAGTAATCAAGACCAAGTCCCATTTTCGCCCACTGACTGCGAATAAAGTCCGCATATTCTTCTTTCCATTTCCACGTTTCTTCCACAAATTTCTCCCGGCCAAGGTCATAACGGCTTACGCCTTCTTCGCGAAGCTTTGCCTCAACCTTTGCTTGGGTCGCAATACCGGCATGATCCATTCCTGGAAGCCATAGAACGTCATAGCCCTGCATCCGCTTCATACGTGTCACGATGTCTTGAAGTGTAGAATCCCACGCATGCCCAAGGTGCAGTTTTCCTGTCACGTTTGGTGGAGGAATGACGACTGTATATGGATCTTTCGTTTTGTCATTTTGTGCTTCAAAGAATTTTCCTTCAAGCCAGTACGTATAGCGGTCTTTTTCAATCGCATTTGGGTCGTACTTTGTTGGCATTTCTTGATTATTTGTTTCCATTTATGTAACCTCCACATTTTTTCGGCTGATGAAACATAAAAAAAGCCTTTTCATCCTTATAAAAGGACGAAAAAGCTTTTTCGCGGTACCACCTTTTTTCATGGAACACATAGACGTGTCCCATACACTCTAAAGGATAACGGGGTTCTCCCGAATTTCTCTACTTGTTCATTCAAGAAATTAAGCTCACAGGCGACCTTCCAAACAAGTACATCCTAGGAAACCTTTCAGCTCATGGTCTCCCTCTCTTTAGGGTCTTGCTTGTACTCTTCCTGATCCACGCTTACGATATATCACGTTCATCAGCACATACTCATCTTTTATTTATATTACTAAATGCCTTTTGTTTTCGTCAATCATCTTTTCCGCTTTTCTTCTTCTTTATACAAATTGGGCAAGCACCCTTTGCCTTTTTGCCCATATGATAATAACAAAATAAAGAAGGAGGGCGTTTGCTTTGAAAAAGATCAATCCTTACACACTTCCCCCCTGGCTGAGACAAATTCGGGCAGTGGCCTCCCAAGTCGTTCTCCCGATTGCGATATTTCAAGGGTTTCGTACGATCATTTTCCCCACAACATTTGACGTCCTCATCCTAGGTATTCTCATTTTTCTCGCCTGCGCCTTTCACCTTGATTGGTTTTAAACACTCGCGCTTATGTACCGGCCAATATGAACACAAAATAACCTCGTCATTCCGCTGATGACGAGGCACTTTGTTCTTCTTCAAGCCGTCTAGCCTGCTCAATCTCGTGAATTTTCATGACGGTCGGCTCTGAGTTTTTCATCTGCCAATACGCTCTTAACAGCTGTTGGCAGCTTTCCATCTCATCCTGCCCGCCTGCTTCATAGGTTTTAACTGTATCAAACAGACCTTGCGGATAAGCAAGGTAACTAAGAAACAAATGAAGCTCTTCCTCCCGAAGAGGATTTCCTTTTTGGTACGTATAAAACAAGGAAGTGCATTCAGGACAAGACGTGGGATAGGTTTTGAATGTCCGAAAGTAAAAGGTCAGAAGGTCATAAATGGGGGCGGCTTTTTTAGACCGCTCAAAATTGGTGAAATGTCCTGTACCCACATCATTATACAAAAAGTGATGAATCGACAGTTGCCCATGATTTAACACAACACGAGTTGTTTCTTTATCTTTCATTTCTTCATGCCAATCTTCTAGTCGTTCAAGGGCAAATTCGCTGGCAGACATCGCCTCTGAAAAATACATCGCAGCAGCCAGTTCAAATGGCGACATATACCAAGTCTGCTCTGCCCGCTCTATGAATCGTTCATACATGTCTTTCTCTGTTTCCCATTTGGTTCTGATTTGTGTGTAGTGCGCTTCGATCTCTTGCTCTGTGATATCCATCATCACTTCAGTCCGCTTATGAAGTCTTGCAATCTCTTGAAATAAATATTCATGTTTATCGTCCTGCTCTTCTCTCTTTTCATTCGTCAGCCAAGGCATGAGATAGTATGCGTACTGGCTTTCACGATGACTTGAGAAAAAAGAACCGCTCTTCGTCCGATAAATCGGCACAAAAGAGCGATAGCCCTTTGATTCTAGTTCAAGCATTTGCTCTGTAAACTGCATATGTCGACTGGCTTTTACTCGCTTTAAGGCAAATACGCCCTGCTTTGTATACACTTTGACGACAGCAGGACTGACAGGTTCAATGTATTCCGCCTCAAGCCCGTATTCATATAGGACAGATTGGATCTCATCCACGTTCACTCACCACATTTTCTTGATCGGTCATCTCTTGTTAGGCATTGCTTTTTTGATATTCAGGAATATAAAGAATCTGCCCTTCTTCAAGCTCCGCATCCATCGATAATGAGTTTGTGCGAAGGAGCTGCTGCACATTCAACTGATATCTCTCACAAATACGATCGACCGTATCTTCTTGCTGAACTATACATATTTTCATGCGAGAAAAATCTTCCTCCTCCTGCTTAGCAAACAGCTTTGTTAAATAAAGAGAGTTTTCACTGCCAGACGTTTCTCTCACGTCTTCTTCAAACTCCTCTTCTTCTTGAGCTGACTCATATACTTTTGGTGCTTCTCGTTCATATAACCGTCCGAGCTGGTACGTATCATCCTGCGCCTCTTCCTCTTCCACGTGATAAGCGGGTGATTCAAATACTGGATACGGCTGAACCGTTTCTTCCAGCTCTTCAGCTGCTTCGGGATCTTTTCTCACTTCCACCTCAAAGAATGTATCCTCCCGTTTCTCTTCTTCTAAGAGCTTAGGCGGTTCAAAAAATGGTGGTTCTTGCACCTGAGCATCAGGTAAGGAGCGATAACCAAGCGCCACTTCTTCTTGGCTCTCCGTTTCCTCCCGTTCTTCCGATTCTTCCAGTTCTTCGGTTTCTTCTTCCCTACTCACCAGCTCTATCTCAATTTCTTCTTCCTGCTTTTCTTCTTCGGTGCGCGTGTCATGCTGTAATACAGTCTGATCCTCATCAATCTCACGTTCATAGTTTTGTAGCTCTTCTTGCTCTTCATCTTCTGGCTGCAGCTGATAATCGTAGGTCACGTCGCCATATTCTTCTTCAGAACGATGAACAAATTCATACGGCTCCTCTACAGGCGCTTGAGGCGTTTCCTCGTCTAAAAGACCCTCAATCGCTAGATCAGCTTGAATGGTCAGCAAACGATTTTCTGTCAGCTGGTAATCAAACGCATCAATAAACACAAACACATCATTTAAATGACTGATTTTGTTTTTAGGAATCGTGATATCGACTGGGAATTGATGCAGAAGCTCCGCCGTCCCGTCTTCTCTGACCTTCACCTCATCAGCTTCTCTGTATGATGCATAGGAACTCAATTCACCCAATAGCTCCTCTTGATTTATGTTGTATTCTCCTGTTAGCTCGAGTGAACCTCTAATCGAAACATAATCATTCACTTCTTGAACGAGAATGTCAGGATCGAGAGAAATAGACAGCAGCTCACTGACTTCCTGTCCGCTTTTGAAATAGATGGATTCTTCTACTGAAAACTGTAATCGATTGTTTTGAGACAAGTCGGTGTCCTCCTTTCATCTAATCCTTCAAAATAAAATTAGATGTCAATACAGATGTATGTGAGAGGCAGTGAAAATATGATTGGTTTTCAGCAACACAAAAAAGCCGATATGTCTCCATATCGGCGCAGCGTGTAGTCAAACCCTCGCATTCGTTGTCAGTCCTGCGCGCAGGTGCTCACGAATATCAATTCGCTCCGCTCCTGTGCTCGACCTTCCTAGACTTCAAGGGTTTTCAATTCACGCCGAAAAGAAGACACAAGGCTGAAAACAAGCCTTGTGTCATGATCAAAAGCCGATATGTCTCCATATCAGCTTTCGTTTATCGACGTAGTTTTTGAAATACTTTTTCCACTGTCTCAATCGTATATTCGATGTCTTCATCTGTGTGAGCAGTTGACAGGAATAGTCCTTCGAATTGAGAAGGCGGAAGGAAGATGCCGTGGTCGGCCATTTCCTTGTAAAATTCAGCAAATAAAGCGAGATCAGCTGTTTTGGCTTTGTCATAATTGACCACTTCTTCATTTGTAAAGAAGAATCCAATCATCGAACCCGCACGGTTAAACGTTAATGGAATTCCTTGTGTTTTCGCCGCGTTTGAAATGCCTTCTTCCAGCCGGTCTCCTTTTCGTCTAAACTCTTCATAAGACTCAGGTGTCAGCTGTTTTAAGGTTTCTAAGCCTGCTGTCATCGCAAGTGGGTTACCAGATAACGTTCCTGCTTGATAAATTGGACCGCTTGGCGCAATTTGTCTCATAATATCCGCTCTTCCGCCATAAGCGCCAACCGGGAGGCCGCCACCAATCACTTTACCAAGACACGTCAAATCAGGTGTGATGCCAAAATAGCCTTGCGCGCAGTGATAGTCCACACGGAAGCCGGTCATGACCTCATCAAAAATGAGTAAAGCTCCGTATTGCTCTGTGATGTCTCTCAGCCCTTGTAAGAAACCGTCTTGCGGAGGGACAACCCCCATATTTCCTGCAACCGGCTCGACAATGACACCTGCAATATCGTCTCCAAATTCCTGAAATGCAACTTGAATGCTTTCTAAATCATTGTAAGGCACTGTGATCGTATTGCTTGCAGTCCCTTCAGGTACACCTGGGCTATCTGGAAGCCCAAGCGTTGCGACGCCTGAACCTGCTTTAATGAGCAAGGAATCGCCGTGGCCATGATAGCAGCCTTCAAATTTCACAATTTTATTTCTGCCTGTAAAGCCACGAGCTAGACGAAGCGCACTCATAGTTGCCTCTGTACCAGAGCTGACCATACGAATGACTTCGATAGAAGGTACCCGCTCTGATACAAGCTTAGCTAATTCATTTTCAACTAATGTGGAAGCACCAAAGCTTGTCCCCTTTTCTGCCACTCGCTGAATGCTTTCAACCACACGGTCATTCGTATGCCCTAAAATAAGTGGTCCCCATGATAAGACATAATCGATGTATTCATTTCCATCAATATCATAGATTTTGGCGCCTTTGCCTCGCTCCATAAAAATCGGGTCTGTGTTCACTGATTTAAATGCACGCACAGGGCTGTTGACACCGCCAGGCATTAAATGCTGCGCTTCTTCAAATGCTTGCTTTGATTTTTCATAGCTACGTCCCATTTCAACGTCCTCCTGTCTATCCGTTCTTTATTCTGAGAGCCATTTTGCTGCATCTTTTGCATGATACGTAATGATGAGTTCTGCTCCTGCACGTTTCATGCTTGTCAGCATTTCAAGAACAAGCTCTTTTTCAGAAATCCACCCATTTTGAGCAGCGGCTTTGACCATTGCATATTCTCCGCTCACATTGTATGCAACAACTGGGAGTGTAAATTCATTTTTGACATCACGCATAATATCTAAATAAGAAAGAGATGGTTTCACAATGAGGAAGTCAGCTCCCTCTTCTACGTCAGACTGCGCTTCTCTTAGTGCCTCTAAACGGTTTGCAGGGTCCATTTGGTATGTTTTACGATCTCCAAACTGCGGTGTGCTATGCGCTGCGTCACGAAACGGACCGTAAAACGCACTTGCATATTTCACAGCATATGACATGACAGGTACATGAATAAAGCCAGATTCATCAAGCGCCTCACGAATGGCCACAACAAATCCATCCATCATATTTGAAGGAGCAATAATATCTGCACCTGCGCGCGCTTGGCTAACAGCTGTTTTCGCTAAAAGCTGAAGAGATTCATCATTTAAAATTTCACCATCTTCAACAATCCCGCAATGTCCATGATCTGTATATTGGCATAAGCAAGTGTCTGCAATGACCACAAGCTCTGGGAAATGCTTTTTGATCTCAAGCGTTGCTCTTTGCACAATGCCATGATCGTGATACGCCTCACTGCCCACATGGTCTTTATGATCTGGAACACCAAATACAATAATTGATTTGATGCCTAGGTCGACAAGCTCTTGGACTTCTTCTTTTACAAGGTCCACTGAAATGTGATAAACACCCGGCATTGAAGGGACTTCTTTTCGGACATTTTCTCCCTCTACAAAAAAGATCGGATAAATGAAATCAGATGGTCTTAAAAAAGTTTCTCTGACTAATTCTCTCATTCCTGCACTTGTCCGCAGTCTGCGGTGTCTGTTAAATTTCATCATTGGTTCAACTTCCTTTCAGATAAACGGCACATCAATTCAAGCATTCCGTCTATCGTATAAGTATCTGGGGTTTCAGAAGAAATCCCGTATTGAAGCAGGGCCTCTTTTGTCAGAGGACCAATCGTCACAAAACAGGTGTCAGAAGCAGCCAGCTTCGCTGCATCTGCCTCCATGGCATGCATAAATGAATGGACAGTGGATGAGCTCGTAAATGTAATAAAATCAAATGATTGCTTCGTCATTGCTGTTTTGAGAGCAGCAATCCCTTCCTCATCCTTGACCGTTTCATATAAAATCCATTCCTTTACTTCTATGCCAAGTGGAACAAGCGTTTTCTTCACGACATCTCGAGACAGGTGTCCTTTTGCTACAAACACATGCTCTCCCAGACGCACATGGTCAAGCAGCGCATCTGCGAGCTCTTCCGCTATGAATCGTTCTGGAACTACATCCACCTTCAAGCCGTGCTGTTCAAGATAGGCAGAGGTTTTCTCACCTACCGCAGCCACTTTCAAATGGGATAAACTCTTATGTAAATGATGGTCTTCTATGTAGCTCAGAAAAAAAGACGCGCCATTTACACTCGTGAAAACAAGCCATTGGCTATTTTCTAAGTCCTTTAAAAAGGCCTGCGCTTTTTCATTTGTGAGCGTAGGCTCAAACCGAATAAGAGAGGTTAAAACAGCATGGCCGTTCAGCTCTTCAATCTTCTGCTGAAACACACCCGCTTGACGTTCATTTCGAGTGACAAGCACCGTCTGTCCGTGAAGCGATTGCCCTATGGTCATTGGGAGGACAGATCCTTTTTCACCTTGTCGATTAAATCCTTTGCTCCCTTATCAGCCATCTGCTTCGCACATGCTGTTCCAATTGCTTCAGGGTCAGTGCCTGATACAGTTTCTCGAATAATCGTGTGTCCGTCAGCAGATGCCACAAGACCCGTCAGTTCAATTTCATCACGCTCATTCATCGTTGCATAGCCAGCGATCGGCACCTGACAGCTGCCATCCATTTGTTTGAGGTAGGCTCTTTCTGCGAGAACCGTTTTCTTTGTGTATTCATTCGTAAATTGAGCGAGAAGCTGCAATAGCTCTTCATCATCTCCGCGGCACTCAATTGCCAAAGCGCCTTGACCAACTGCGGGCAGGCAAGTCTCAGGAGATAAAAATTCAGACACGACCTCTTTGCTCCATCCCATTCTGGACAGACCGGCAGCCGCTAGAATAATGGCATCATATTCTTCATTTTTCAGCTTTTCCAATCGTGTATCAATGTTTCCTCGAATCCATTTAATGTTCAGATCTGGTCTTTCCTGAAGAAGCTGGGCACTGCGCCGTAAGCTGCTCGTTCCCACAATAGCACCATTCGGCAGCTCATGAAGACGCAGATGATCCTTCGAAATTAGAGCGTCCCTTACATCTTCACGCTCAGGAATACAGCCAATGACTAATCCTTCAGGAAGAGCAGCCGGCATATCCTTCATACTGTGAACTGCCATATCGATGTCGTGATTCAGCATCGCCTGTTCAATTTCTTTGACAAACAGTCCTTTTCCGCCAACCTTTGATAAGGTCACATCTAAAATTTGATCACCCTTTGTCACAATCTCTTTTATTTCAAAAGAATAAGAAGGGTTTAGTTCAGACAGCTTTTGAATGACCCATTTTGTTTGTGTAATTGCAAGCTTACTTCTTCTAGAACCTACTTTAATTGTACGCAATTCGTCTTCCTCCCGACAATGCCCTTAAGACTCATCATTATTTATTGAAACCAATGAAAGGTTGATAAGCTACCAAGCAGAAAATAATTGATCATCAGCACAAAGAATGAACCGACATTCCACAGTGCCACGACTTTGCCCTGCATATTTCTCACCAATCTGATATATAAGTAAACACCATATAAAAACAGCATAATAAACGAACCAAGCACCTTTGTATCTGTCCAGTACAACGTATCATACGAAATATATGCCCAAATGATGCCAAGAATCAAACTAAGTAAGAGCATCGGCACACCAATAATGTTTAATACGTATGCCATATGATCAAGCTTCGATAAATCTTCAATTCTCAGAAGCCATTTTCCCCATTTTTTCTTTTTCAGCAAACGATATTGAAAGAGATAGAGTAGAGAGAAAGCAAATGAAAGTGAAAAGGCACCGTATGATAAAATCGCCATCGTAATATGAATCACAAGCAATTCACTCGTCAGCTTCCCAGTTAGTTCTGCTGAGTGGAGATCAGATGGTGTAAAGGTGTGAATCGCCATCAAGGAAAAACCGATGACATTTGTAAAAAAGACGATAAATTCAACACGCAATATTTTTGTGAGAACAAGTGAAAGTGTCACAAGCACCCACGTATAAAAATATAACCCCTCTGCTACATTCAACACAGGGAATCGGTCTGTTTCCATCATAATATAGAACATGTAGACTGTTTGCAGCAGCCAGACAATAGAAAGCAACCAGAAAGCCATTTTTCCAGCCTTCCGGTTGTGTTGAAGAAAATCTATGAAATAGAACAAGACACTTAGTGCATAGATCAAGGTCGTCGCTTCGCCTAGTCTCGCTACAATGGATTCCATCATCGCTTAATCACTCACTGGCAACTGTAGCAAAGCCTTGTGCCATATTTGGTTTAAACAGCTGAAATGACCCTTGCTCCACCTGCATCGGCTCCACCTTTTGCTCTTCTTCTTCAACCTGTAAATCAAAGATTTCTTTGAACAGTAAAAGTTTTTCTTCTGCATTCGGCTCCGCGGCAATTTCTTTTGCCTTTAAGATAGGATCTTTCAGCATTTGATTGATAATGCTTTTCGTATGTTTATTTAATAGCTTCATTTCACGATGTGTGAGATTCGGAAGCTTTCGCTCAATACTCTGCATCGTATCCGCTTGAATCGTCAGCGCCTTTTCTCTAAGTGCAGAAATGACAGGAACCACACCAAGCGTATTCAGCCATTGCTTAAATTCCACAATTTCTGCTTCAATGAGGAGCTCAACCTGCTCAGCCACCGCACGACGCTCTTTTAAGTTAGCTGCCACGATGCCCTCAAGGTCATCAATGTCATACAAAAAAGCACCTTCTACTTCAGAAATGGCTGGATCTAAATCACGAGGGACAGCAATATCCACCATAAATAGAGGTCTGCCCTTCCGCTTTTTATTCGCACTTTCGACCATTTCTTTTGTAATGACAAATTGTTTCGCACCAGTGGAACTAATTAAAATGTCAGCTTCGGATAATGTTTTTTCCAATTGGTTTAAGCTTTTAGGCTCTCCTGAAAAACGGCCCGCCAATTCTTTTGCTTTCTCATACGTTCGATTGATAACCGTTACTTGACCAATCCCTTGACCTTGAAGGTTTTGAGCCGCTAGTTCGCCCATTTTACCCGCACCAAGAATCAGGACATGTTTATCAGAAAGACGTCCAAAGATTTTTTTCGCAAGCTCGACAGCCGCATAGCTGACAGACACGGCATTAGACGCAATGTCTGTTTCCGCATGAGAGCGTTTTGCAACGGTGACCGCCTGTTTGAATAAATAATTGAAAACGGTACCAATGGTCTTCTCCTCTTGAGCTACTTTAAAGCTAGAGCGCACTTGACCAAGTATTTGTGTTTCGCCAATCACCATGGAATCAAGTCCACAGGCCACACGGAATAAATGCTCGACCGCTCCATCATTTTCATAGAACTTCAAATATGGCGAGACATCTTCCTTTTCTAAACCGAACCAATCAGCTAAAAATCTTTTTATATAAAACCGTCCAGTATGAAGCTGATCTACCACTGCGTAGATCTCTGTTCGATTACATGTTGAGATGACGATATTCTCTAGAATGCTTTTTTCTTCTTTAAGCTTGGACATCGCTGTTCCGAGCTCGCTCGGTTCAAAGCTCAGCTGTTCCCGTATCTCAACAGGGGCTGTTTTATAATCTAAACCCACAACAAGAATATGCATAACTTCAGCTTGCACCCCCAACGCCCTGTCTAATTTATAATAATTACAATATAGAATTTATTATTTATAGTGATTATAACATATATTCATTTTTAACTGGATGAAAATTGTGAACAGATTTCAAAAATGTTGTGATATAGTAGAAAAATGTTCGACACTCATTATGCCATATCATCACTTCAAGCAATTTACCAGATTTGGCGCGTGCGGACAAATGATCTGCTTAAAAGAAGGTGACATCTTTGAAGAAGAAATCCATTTTGCTACCGCTCACTTTGCTGGCTGTAGCGCTATATGCCATTCTCTCAGGAGGTCAATTTGACATTTGGAAGGATCAAGAGAAATGGTATACACTCGTACTGCTTTTTGGCCTTGCTTTCTTATATCAAGGAAAGAAGGAGCAAGAAAGCGCTCATGTGTTTATCGGTATGCTGATGACGGGCCTTTCGCTACACTTTATTCTTCAGCCAAAATTGGACTACTGGCCAGACACATTTACGATGATCGTCTTCATCGTTGGACTTGCTCTTTTTGTGAAATCATCTCAGAAAAAAGAATATCGTATTGAAAGTGTTGTTCTCATTGCACTCGGTCTGTTCCTTTATTTCTTTCAGCAAATTACAAAACAGCTAAGTTCCCTTTCGATCCCTACTTCCGGTTTTGAATTGTACTGGCCTTATGTACTGATTGCTGTCAGTCTCCTCTTATTATTTTTAAAAAGGAAATAACTTATACAATAAAAAGGCATCTGCTTATGACAGATGCCTTTTTTTAGTTATTAATCTTCGCAAGGATGGCATTCCAGGCTTCGTCTTTTCCCTTTTTTGTTTCAGAAGAGAATAGGACTAGTTCATCTGATGGGGCAATGTCGAGTGTCTGTTTGACGACTTTCGCATGCTTTTCCCATTTGCCTTTTGGAATTTTGTCCGCCTTTGTTGCGATGACGATCACAGGAACTCCGTAATATTTCAGGAATTCATACATGTTCACATCATCTACTGATGGCTTATGACGCAGGTCCACAATTTGGACGACTGCTTTTAATTCTTCACGCATTGTAATATACGTTTCGATCATTCTACCCCAGGCTTCACGCTCTGTCTTTGATACTTTAGCAAAGCCGTAACCTGGAACGTCCACAAAATGGAGCATATCATTGATGATGTAGAAATTAAGCGTTTGAGTCTTACCTGGTTTAGAAGACGTACGCGCTAAATTTTTACGATTAATCAATGAGTTGATGAACGAGGACTTCCCAACATTTGATCGTCCAGCAAGAGCGATTTCAGGCAGTCCCCCGCTCGGGTACTGCTCTGGTTTTACCGCACTGATGACGATATCTGATTTTGTTACTTTCATCTTCCCTCTCCTACCAACGCTTTCTCAAGCACCTCATCTAAATGCGAGACCGGAATAAAGGTTAGTCCTTCTCTCACACTTTCAGGAATATCATCAATATCCTTCTCATTGTCCTTTGGAAGAATAATGGTTTTCAGTCCTGCGCGATGTGCGCCTAATGCTTTTTCTTTTAGTCCGCCAATTGGAAGCACTCTTCCTCTTAACGTAATCTCTCCTGTCATACCAATCTCTTTTGACACAGGTCGTCCTGTGAGGGCTGATACAAGAGCCGTCGCAATGGTGATACCAGCTGATGGCCCGTCCTTTGGAACCGCACCCTCTGGAACATGGATATGAATATCATGCTTTTCATTAAAATTAGGATCAATGTTCAGTTCATCTGCTTTGGAACGAATATAACTGAATGCCGCCTGTGCAGATTCTCTCATGACATCACCAAGCTTACCTGTTAACAACAGCTTGCCTTTACCCGGAGAAAGTGATACCTCAATTGACAAGGTGTCTCCGCCAACAGTGGTATACGCAAGTCCTGTGACAACTCCCACTTGGTCTGTCGTTTCAGCCTGACCATAACGGTAAAGTCTTTTTCCGAGAAATTCAGATAAGTTCTTTTCTGTCACCGTGATGCGTTTGCGGTCTTCAGCCACAATCGCTCTTGCCGCTTTACGGCATATCGCCGCAAGCTGACGCTCTAATCCACGAACACCAGCTTCTCTTGTGTAATAGCGAATCGTATCATAAATCGCTGCTTCACGAAGCTGCAAGTTCCCTTTCTTTAATCCGTGCTCCTTTAGCTGCTTCGGCAGAAGATGATCTTTCACAATTTCTGCTTTTTCAACCTCTGTATACCCTGCAATCGTGATAATCTCCATTCTATCACGAAGTGGACCTGGAATGGTTGCTAAATTGTTGGCAGTGGCAATAAATAACACTTGAGACAAATCAAATGTTTCTTCAATATAGTGATCGCTAAAGTTATGATTTTGCTCTGGGTCTAAGACTTCGAGCATCGCAGAAGATGGATCACCTCTAAAATCAGAGGACATTTTATCAATTTCATCTAAAAGGAAGACCGGATTCATCGTTCCTGCCTTGCTCATTCCGCGAATGATGCGGCCTGGCATCGCACCTACATACGTTCTTCTATGTCCACGAATCTCGGATTCATCACGCACACCGCCAAGGGAGATACGGATAAACTTTCGGTCAAGTGATTTGGCAATCGATTTGGCAAGTGATGTTTTCCCTACTCCAGGAGGTCCTGCTAAGCAAAGAATCGGTCCTTTTAATGAATTGGTCAGCTTCTGTACAGCAAGATATTCAAGCACCCGTTCTTTTACCTTTTCCAGCCCGTGATGCTCATCATCTAAAATTTCACTTGCAAGCTTTAAATCTAGACGATCTTCTGTATAGATGCCCCACGGGAGACCGATCAGCCAATCAATATAATTTCGAATCACAGAGCTCTCAGCAGAGCTTGAAGGAATTTTTTCATAACGGTTCAATTCTTTGAGCGCCGTTTCACGAACAGAATCCGGCATGCTCGACTCTTCGATTTTAGACATTAAAGAACTGACTTCGCCAGTTTTCCCTTCTTTGTCTCCAAGCTCCTTTTGAATGGCTTTCATTTGTTCACGTAAATAATATTCTTTTTGCGTCCGTTCCATTGAACGTTTCACGCGCTGCCCGATTTTCTTTTCAATCTCGAGTACTTCTTTTTCATTGTGAATTAAGCTGATGACCCGGTTCAGCCGTTTTTTGACATCCACTGTTTCCAGTACTTCTTGTTTGTCCTTTAGTTTGAGCGGCAGGTGAGAAGCAACGATATCTGCCATTCTCCCCGGTTCCTCAATATCCGTCACTGTTGCATATGTTTCAGCTGAGATTTTTTTTGAAATTTTTATGTATTGATCAAAGTGATCTAACAATGTACGCATGAGTGCTTCTGCTTCTGCGTCCTTTAATTCTTCTTCTGCCAATTCTTTAATGTCGACAGACGTATAGTCCTCGAGCTCGACATATGATTCGATCTGTGCTCGATTTAAGCCTTCAACGAGTACACGAATCGTTCCATTTGGCAGCTTCAGCATTTGTTTAATTTTTGTGTAGGTGCCGACTTTGAAAATTTCCTCTTCACCTGGTTCATCTATTGAAATTTCCCGCTGTGTTGCTAGAAAAATCATATGATCGTTCATCATCGCCTGTTCTAATGCTTGAACAGACTTTTCGCGTCCAACGTCCAAATGCAAGACCATTGTTGGATAAACAAGCAAACCTCGCAATGGAAGGAGCGGAACATTCTTTTTGATTTCATCTGCCATGTTGATTGACACCTCCGTCACTAGTATGAATCATTATAATATACCTGTTTCAGTCTTGTACAATGTAAAAGACTTAAGAAATGTTGATCTTACCGTAGTATACCCTTTCTTTTTATCTTGAAAAAGAAAAAAAGATCTATTTCACTAAAAAATCCCCATATGTGATGGGGATTAAACAGATTTTCTTTTCATTTCGTCTTCTAGTCCATCTTTCTTCTCGTCTGGCGGGTTAACCAGACACTGATCCAGCACTTCTTGGAAGTGCTTCACAGGCACAATGGTGACCCCTTCAATCTCTTTTAAGATTGACTGTTGGTTGTCATAAGGAATAATGACGGTTGTGGCACCAGCCTGCTTCGCTGCCTTAATCTTCGGTATCACACCACCGATCGGCTTCACCTGACCTTGCAATCCGATTTCACCCGTCATGGCTGTTAGGTGATCAATCGGGATTTGATGTATGGCTGAGAAGATTGCGGTCGCCATGGCAATCCCAGCAGACGGCCCATCAATAGGGGCACCGCCTGGAAAATTAATATGGATGTCATATTCATTTGTCCGAATACCTAAATTTCGTAGCACAGTTAATACATTTTCGACTGACCCTTTGGCCATACTTTTTCGTCTAATGGATTTCGATTGATTGCCAATACTTTCTTCTTCTGCAATGCCTGTAATGTTGATACTGCCTTTTTCAAGCGCCTTACAGATGTTCACTTCAATCTCAAGCAAGGCACCGCTGTTTGGTCCATAAACGGCCAGTCCATTGACTACCCCCACTTTTGGCTTTTCCGGTACTTTTTGTTCATATCTTGGTGTCAACTGGCTCGAATGAATGACCCATTCTACATCTTCGATTGTGATGTCTTTTCGGTTTTCCGTGACCGCCATGCCAGCGGCAATCTGCACCATGTTGACGGCTTCACGTCCATTTTTCACATAGGAGGTTAACAGGTTAAGCCCTTCATCACTTAATTCCTTTTGAATTTTTTGGACAGCCTTGGCAGCGACGATTTTCAGTTCATGCTGGTCAAGGTCTTTAAAGAAAATTTCCAGACATCTTGACCGGATCGCTGGTGGAATTTCGTCAGGTGTTCTTGTCGTGGCACCAATCAATCGAAAATCAGCCGGAAGTCCATTTTGGAAAATATCATGAATGTGATTCGGGATTTGGGTATTTTCTTCACTGTAGTAGGCACTGTCTAAAAAGACTTTCCGATCTTCCAGCACTTTGAGCATTTTGTTCATTTGAATCGGATGCAGCTCGCCAATTTCATCGATAAACAGAACCCCGCCATGAGCATGTGTGACGGCTCCTTGTTTTGGCTGCGGAATGCCTGCTTGCCCCATTGCTCCAGCCCCTTGGTAAATTGGGTCATGCACGGAACCAATAAGCGGGTCTGCAATGCCTCGTTCATCGAATCTCGCGGTTGTGGCATCGAGCTCTACAAAGACCGCATCTTTTTTAAACGGTGAATCAGCGTGGCGCTTTGCTTCTTCCATCACAAGACGGGCAGCGGCTGTTTTACCGACTCCCGGTGGTCCGTAGACGATGACATGCTGTGGGTTCGGCCCACATAGTGCCGCCTTTAGTGCACGAATGCCGTCTTCCTGCCCTACAATATCCTGAAACCCCTTTGGCCGGACTCTCTCTGATAAAGGTTCACTCAGCTTGATTGATCGCATCTTTCTGAGTGCTTCCATTTCTTTCTTTGACTCTTTGTCTATCGTCACCTTTTGTGTGCGCTGATTTCGCAGTAAGTTCCAAAAGTACAGCCCGATGACGATACCAAAGAACAGCTGTATGAATAATACGATTCCTGTCCAGCTCAATCGGTGCTCCCTCCTTCATCTTTCGTATGTATTGGTTTCTGTCTGCTAGTATTTCCTAGAGCTGGACGGAATAAACACCACTTCATCGATAAATAAAAAACTCCTGAATCAAAAAGATTCAGGAGTGAGACTACTCTTATGCAGATGTTTTCGTATCTTTATTGACAACTGTGCCGTCCTTTAACACAAGACGCGGCGACTCGCCATCAGCAACTGTTGCACCAGTGATGACACATTTTTCAATATCATCACGTGATGGAAGGTCAAACATCACATCAAGCATGATGCCTTCAATAATTGAACGTAGACCACGAGCTCCTGTTTTACGCTCAATTGCTTTTTTCGCAATTTCGCTAAGAGCATCTTCTTCAAATTCTAGCTCTACATCATCAAGCTCAAGCATTTTTGTATACTGCTTAACGAGTGCATTTTTAGGCTTCGTCAAGATCTCTACAAGTGCTTTTTCATCTAACGGCTCTAGGCTTGCAATAACCGGTAGACGACCGATGAATTCTGGGATTAAACCGAAGCGAAGCAAGTCTTCTGGGAGTACTTTTGATAGAAGAACTTCTTTTTCAAGATCTTCGATTTTATTTTCCGCACCGAATCCAATGACTTTTTGACCAAGACGGCGTTTGATGATTTGCTCAATGCCGTCAAAGGCTCCACCACAAATAAAGAGGATATTTGTTGTATCGATTTGAATGAATTCTTGATGAGGATGCTTACGTCCACCTTGAGGCGGTACACTAGCGACAGTTCCTTCAAGAATTTTCAATAGTGCTTGCTGAACACCTTCCCCAGATACATCACGAGTGATAGAAGGGTTTTCTGATTTTCTTGCTACTTTATCGATCTCATCGATGTAGATAATGCCTTTTTCCGCTTTTTCTACATCATAATCGGCTGCTTGGATCAGCTTTAGTAAAATATTCTCTACGTCTTCACCAACATAACCTGCTTCAGTTAGTGATGTTGCATCTGCAATCGCAAATGGCACATTTAAAATACGAGCAAGCGTTTGAGCAAGTAATGTTTTACCGCTTCCTGTTGGCCCAATCATAGAGATATTACTTTTCGAAAGCTCAACATCATCAATCTTGCTGTTGGAATTGATCCGTTTGTAGTGATTATAAACCGCTACAGCTAAGGATTTCTTCGCATTTTCTTGGCCGATGACATATTCATCAAGAATCTCCCGAACTTCATGAGGCTTCGGAACATCCTTGAATTCAACTTCTTCCTCAGTGCCGAGCTCTTCTTCAACTATTTCCGTGCAAAGCTCGATACATTCATCACATATATATACGCCAGGTCCTGCGACCAGTTTACGCACTTGATCTTGCGTTTTTCCGCAAAACGAGCATTTTAATTGACCTTTTTCCTCGTTGAATTTAAACATTCTTTCACCCCTTATTCTTCTTCACTTGCCTGTAGCTAACAGTCAGCTACCTTTCTGGGTCCAGTATGTATGCATTTTACCATACTTTCCTAAAAGACGGTAATGATGTGTTTCTAACACTGCACATCGAGATATGTATAACAGAAAGATGCGACTTACACTATCGTTTCCAAAAGAAACGATGATAAGTCAAAAATTGTACAAAACAAGGCACGAGTCACTCGCGCCCTGTTTTATTATTATGCACCATATTAACGGTTTTCTACAAGAAAATCAATTGCTTTACGAACTTTTAAATCTTCTTTCATTGCGTCAGTAGATCCGATCGCTTGTTTGATATTTTCAATTGGCATGTTGTATGCTTCAGCCATTTTTGAAAGCTCTTCTTCTACTTCTTCATCAGACACTTGTAAGTTTTCTGCAGCAGCAATCGCTTCAAGTGTTAGGTTAGATTTTACGCGTTTAGCAGCATCTTCTTTCATTTGCTCTTTCAGCGCATTTTCATCTTGTCCTGAGAATTGGAAGTAAAGCTCAAGGTTCATTCCTTGCATTTGAAGGCGTTGTTCGAATTCTTTCATCATACGGTCTAGCTCTGTGTCAACCATCGCTTGTGGGATGTCAACTTCCGCATTTTCAGAAGCTTTCTCAACTAGCTCTTCACGAAGTTTACCTTCTGCTTCGTTTTCTTTCGCTTCTTCAAGACGTTTCTTTGTTTTTTCAGTTAGTTCAGCAAGAGTTTCTACTTCTTCATCAACATCTTTCGCGAACTCATCGTCAAGTGCTGGAAGTTCTTTTGCTTTGATTTCGTGAATTTTCACTTTGAATACAGCTGGTTTACCTGCAAGGTCTTCAGCATGGTATTCTTCTGGGAAAGTGACTTCTACGTCTTTTTCAGCTCCAGTTTCAAGACCAACTAACTGCTCTTCAAAACCAGGGATGAATGAATTAGAACCTACTTCAAGAGAGTAGTTCTCAGCTTTTCCGCCTTCGAATGCTTCTCCATCAACGAATCCTTCGAAATCAAGAACAACTGTATCGCCGTTTTCGATTGCGCCTTCTTCTTTGACAACAAGCTCAGCTTGACGGTTTTGCATGCCTTTTAACTCTTCTTGTACATCTTCATCAGTGACAGTAGCCTCGTCTTTTTCTACGTTAAGACCTTTGTAGTCACCAAGTTTCACTTCAGGCTTCACTGTTACTTTTGCAGTGAAGATTAAGCTTTCGCCTTTTTCGATTTTCTCAACATCGATTTCAGGGCGGTCAACTGGCTCGATACCAGCTTCGTCGATTGCTTTTGGATACTCAACTGGAAGAAGAATATCTAATGCATCTTGATAAAGAGATTCTACACCAAAACGCTGTTCGAAAAGACCACGTGGTACTTTCCCTTTACGGAATCCAGGGATCGATACTTGCTTGACAACTTTCTTAAACGCATCATCAAGTGCTTTGTTAAATGTTTCAGCATCAACTTCTACAGTTAAGATGCCTTCGTTACCTTCTTGTTTTTCCCATTTTACTGACATGTGTGTTTCCCTCCAAAAATCTATTCAGATTGTGCGTTGTTACATTCTAAAGCATCATAAAGACTTCGTCCAATTAAAAACCACGCACGCCGCTAAAGAAGCGGTATTATGTATACAACATTTGACTTGATTATACATATCGTCTTTCAACCATTGGAATCGACAACTGCACGATATATGCACAAATACAACCATTATATTATAACATAACAAGTCCGTCTTTCAACTAAATCGACAAATTACAAATAAGAAATTTCTTCAATATCTTTCAGCATTGTGCAAGCTTCTCTCAGCTCTCGTTCATCAAATTCATACAATAGATGCAATTCTTCGAGGTCAATCTCGATCCCATGCATTTCATAGCCGACTTTATGAAGTGCTGCTGCCCAAAGATTCGGATCTGTGTATTTAGGAAGAAATGGATATAGCACAAATAAGTGCCGGCGCCATAACTCTTCCACGCCTTGATAAAGGGTTGGGTTCTCATTGCCGAGTATGTCATCGAGCTTACGAAGGACTTGCTGAAGTAGCGGCATTTGCTCTGGTTTAACAGCCTCAGAAGGAACAAGCGTTAAAGAATCACCGAATTTCGTCACATGAACCGGCTTTGCCACATCATGATCTGACAGAAGCTGCAGAATCAATGATTTGACCAAAGGGTTTCCATCAGGCTTTTGTAGGATCGTATTTAATAGACCCATGTGCGGCGTGATGTTTCGGTCTTTCAGCGAATGGATGAACTGCACCTGCTCCTCTGGACGCTCGAGCAGATCATCTATATTGATTTCACTGCCGTCCTCTTCATCTTCATCTAAAATCTGTTCAGGCGATTCGATCATTTTTCTACTAAATTCGAGCAGTTTGTAAAAATGCTCTGCGCTTTCTGCTGGAAGGTGGTTTTCCTCAAGTACTGCCTCAATTGTCTGCTTCACTTCTTCATATTCTTTCAGCTGAATTAAGATTGTCATATACACTTGAAGCACGGTGAAGTAATGACCATATCCCTCATGCAGCATCTTTTCACACACACGTTTTGCATCCTGCAGCTCGCCCAGCTCCAGAAAACAAATCGCCATACCGAGATGAATATCGGATTCTTCATCGTCATCATAAGATTTTGCTTCTGAAAACAAGTGAAGCGCCTCTTGATACTGTTTATCTTTTAATGCTGCCATTCCTTTTTCAATCAGTCTTTCTTTCAGACCAGGAAACAAAATGACATTATCTTTCTTCTTGTCATGTTTCATGCTTACTTTCCTTTCGGGCGCATATTTTTTATCAGTTTACCAACGAAGGTTAGTAAACACAAGTAACGAGAGGTTTTCATGCAAAAAAGAAGCCGTCACACCTCGGGCGGACGGCTTCTTGTTGTTTACGCACGCAGCCAACTGCTGCGCTTATCTTCAAATGCTTGAATGTCATCTTCTAGTAGTAAAGTTAATGAGATCTCATCATAGCCATTCAGGAGCATTTCTCTCCAGTGAGGATCCACATCAAAAGGAGTGATATTCCCTTCGTGATCTTCTATTTGCTGTTTTTCAAGATCAACCGTCATCTCATACCCTTTGTTCTCATATGACGCAGCGAATGTTTTCCACACATCATAATCAAGACGAATCGGAAGCATCCCATTTTTAAAACAGTTTTGGTGAAAAATATCTGCGAATGATGGTGCGATAACAATTTTGAAACCATAATCATCAAGTGCCCAAGGGGCATGTTCCCTTGATGATCCGCAGCCAAAGTTTTCTCCTGCGATCAAAATGGATGAACCTTCATAAATCGGCTGATTCAGTTCGAAATCAGGATTTGGGCTGCCATCGGCTAAATACCGCCAGTCGAAAAAGGCAAACCGGCCATATCCTGTTCGTTCAATTCTTTTCAAAAATTGCTTCGGAATAATTTGATCTGTATCTACGTTGATACGGTTAAGCACAGCGGCTTTTCCTTTGTGTGTGACTAAAGGCTCCATTTATGACAACTCCTTACACGACTGTTTTCTCTTGATTAAACTTCCTGACATCGACAAATCGGCCATGTATTGCAGCCATTGCAGCCATTGCCGGGCTGACAAGATGCGTTCTCGCACCTTTTCCTTGACGGCCCTCAAAGTTACGGTTTGATGTGGATGCGCAGCGTTCACCTTCTGGTACCACATCGTTATTCATGCTTAGACACATACTGCAGCCAGATTCTCTCCATTCAAATCCAGCTTCAAGGAAGATTTCATGAAGACCTTCTTCTTCTGCTTGCAATTTGACGCTTTGAGAGCCAGGCACGACAATCGCTCTGACATGTTCAGCTACCTTTTGTCCTTCTATCATAGAAGCTGCTTGGCGTAAGTCAGTCATTCTTGAGTTCGTACATGAGCCAATAAACACATGCTCAATCGTAATATCTTCAATACGCTGATGCGGATGAACACCCATGTATTCGTACGCACGAATCGCTTCTTTTTGGTCATCCTCTTGCGCAAAATCTTCAGGTCCTGGGATGGATGCATCTACAGGCAGCACCATTCCTGGGTTAATTCCCCATGTGACCATTGGTGAAATCTCATTCCCATCTAAAACAATCGTTTTATCATAGGTTGCACCCGGATCTGTTTTAAGTTCTTCCCATTCTTTAATCGCTGCTTCGAAGTCTTCTCCCCGCGGTGCATATTTGCGGCCGCGGCAATATTCAAAGGTGACTTCATCAGGTGCAATCAATCCTGCTCTTGCGCCTGCTTCAATCGACATATTACAAACGGTCATACGTTCATCCATCGTCATGTTTCTGAATACTTCCCCTGTGTATTCAATGACATAACCTGATCCGAACTTCACGCCATGCGCACCAATGACTGCTAAAATGACATCTTTGGCCGTTACCCCTTTTTGTAGCTTTCCGTCTACTCTAATTTCTAATGTTTTCGGACGCTGCTGCCAAAGTGTTTGTGTGGAAAGTACATGTTCAACCTCACTTGTACCGATTCCAAAAGCAAGTGCGCCAAATGCGCCATGAGTGGATGTATGACTATCTCCGCAAACGATTGTTTTTCCTGGAAGTGTCAAACCAAGCTCTGGTCCAACGACATGGACAATTCCTTGGTCTACACTGTGAAGGTCAGCTAGACGGACACCAAATTCAGCACAGTTACGCTCTAGAGCACTCACTTGTTTTTTAGCAACCTCATCTTTGATCACAAATCGATTCACAGTCGGGATGTTGTGATCCATTGTTGCAAACGTATTTTGAGGTCTTCTCACCTTGCGCCCTTTTTGTCTTAATCCTTCAAACGCTTGAGGTGATGTGACTTCATGCACCAAGTGCAGATCAATATACAAAAGGTCTGGTTTCCCCTCGCCGCTTTTGACAACGTGCTGATCCCATATTTTTTCGATGATTGTTCGAGGCATAACCCTTTTCCTCCCTCTACCTAATTCCACAAGATTCTATTTATACAATTGTTTTCACGCGCTGCTTTAGTGCGTCTACAACTGCATGAGTGATGTCTTCAGTTGTTTGATACGTTCCCTCTTTTGTCGATAAATCCTTTGTTCTTTTGCCAGAGGCAAGAACAACTTCCACAGCTTCTTCTATGGCAGCCGCTTCTTCTTCTAACGCAAAGGATGTTCTAAGCAAGCTTGCTGCCGACAAAATAGTTGCCAGAGGGTTTGCGACGTTTTGCCCCGCAATATCGGGTGCTGATCCATGAATCGGCTCATATAAATGGAGGCCGGTGCTTGATAGACTAGCAGATGGTAGCATACCGAGTGATCCAGTAATCATTGAAGCCTCGTCACTTAAAATGTCACCAAACATATTCTCTGTCACAATGACATCAAATTGTGCAGGCTTATAAATCAGCTGCATGGCGGCATTATCAACGAGCATGTGCTCAAATTCAACGTCTGGATATTGAGAAGCCACTTCTTCTACCGCATCCCGCCATAGTTTACTAGAAGCCAGAACATTTGCTTTATCCACAGACGTTACTTTTTTCCGTCTCGTTAACGCCATGTCGAATGCTTCTTTTAGTACACGGACAATCTCTTCCTTTGTATAAAGAAGCGTATCAACCGCAGCTTCTTTTCCTTCTTCATCTGTGTAGCGCTCGCTTGGTTCACCAAAATAGAGACCGCCTGTTAATTCACGAACGATGACAAAATCGACTCCGTTAATGTGATCCTGTTTTAGCGGTGACGCCTCGCTTAAGCTATCGAACACTTTAACAGGACGGATGTTGGCAAATAAGTCCAATTGTTTACGAATGGCGAGCAAGCCTTTTTCCGGACGAAGCTCTGGTGGGTTTTGGTCCCATTTTGGTCCGCCGACTGCTCCTAATAAAATCGCATCAGCGCTCTTGCATACATCAACCGTTTCTGTTGGGAGCGGATTGTTTTTTTCATCTATTGCGATACCACCAATGAGCGCCGTTTCGAATTCGAATTCGTGCCTAAATTGAGCCGCTGTCTCTTTGAGGACAGCGACCGCTGATGTCACAACTTCCGGTCCGATTCCATCGCCGGGCAAAAGTGCAATTTTCTTTTTCATGAGGACCTACCTCCTTTCCTATGAGATCGCGTGATGTTTCTCAATTTCAATGAGATTTGATTTAAAGATTAAATGCCTGTTTACTGCATTGACGTAGGCTTTCGCTGATGCTTCCAGCACATCTTGCGCCACACCGCGTCCTGCTGTTTCTTTTCCTTCTATTGAAACAGTGACATATACTTCGGCTAGTGCATCTCTGCCTTTTCCATTTGATTGAATACGGTAGTCTAGCAAATGAATTCTTTCCTCCATACAGCGCTCCAGCGTGTTGTACACAGCTTCTACACTGCCTGCGCCTGTAGCTGCTTCTTGAATGACTTCTTGCGTTTCTTGATTTTTCAAAGAGACCGTTGCTGTCGGCATCTGTTCTGTTCCATAATGCACTTGAAGACTTTCAAATTCGTAGCCAATTTTTCGGTCTGCTACTTTTTCTTCCAATATAATAGAAATCAAATCATCATCTGTGATTTCTTTTTTCTTCTCTGTCAAGTTCTTGAAGGTTTCGAAGAACTTATTGATTTCTTCTTCTGTTAGTTTAAAACCTAGCGTTTTCATGCGGTCTTTAAACGCATGTCTTCCGGAGTGTTTCCCAAGGACAAGTACGTCTGTTGTCACACCGACAAGCTCTGGAGAAATGATTTCATAGGTTGTTTTTTCTTTGAGGAAACCATCTTGGTGGATACCTGATTCATGTGCAAAAGCGTTGTTGCCAACGACTGCTTTATTACGCGGTACAATCATTCCTGAGTATTTGCTCACTACATCACTTGTACGCTTAATTTCATTCAATTGAATCGTTGATTCGACCTTGTAGAAGTCTTTTCGAATATGAAGAGCGACTGCAATTTCTTCTAATGCGGCATTTCCTGCACGTTCTCCAATTCCGTTAACAGCCGTTTCAATTTGATTTGCTCCATTTTCAATGGCTGCAAGTGAGTTTGCTACAGCCATTCCTAGATCATCATGACAGTGAGCAGACAAGTTGACGCGGTCGATATTTGGAACGTGTTCCTTCATATATTTAAAAATATTGCCATACTCTTTTGGCGCTAGATATCCAACTGTATCTGGCAAGTTAATGACACTCGCTCCAGCGTCGATGACCTTCTCTACAATTTCTGCTAAGAAAGCAAGATCTGTACGGCACGCATCTTCTGCTGACCACTGGACAACTGGAAAACGTTCTTTCGCGTATTTCACCATGGAGACAGCCTGTTCTACGACTTCTTCACGTGTTTTCTTTAGTTTATGCTCCAAGTGAATATCAGAAGTAGCAATAAAGATATGAATTCTTGGTTCCACTCCATCTTTTAATGCTTCCCATGCAGCATCAATGTCACCTTTTACACATCTCGCAAGACCAGCAACTGAACAGTTTTTGATCGTTCTAGCAATTTCTTGTACGCCTAAGAAATCCCCTCGGGATGAAGCGGGAAAACCCGCTTCAATGATATTAACCCCAAGGCGCTCAAGCTGCTTTGCAATGATTAGCTTTTCTTGTGCATTTAAGTTCACTCCTGGTGATTGTTCTCCATCTCGAAGTGTTGTGTCAAAAAAATTAATTTTCCGCACCGACGCTCACCGCTTCCTTTTTCTTTCCTTGTTTGACGAAAGGCATCATTTCACGAAGCTTTCTTCCGACAATTTCAATTTGGTGCTCATTTTCATTAGCATTGATCGCATTGAAACGTGGACGATTCACTTGGTTTTCAACAATCCATTCTTTTGCAAATGTTCCGTTTTGGATATCAGTCAAGACAGCTCTCATCGATTCTTTTACGTTTGCATCCACAACGCGTGGTCCTGATACGAAGTCACCCCATTGTGCTGTATCAGAGATTGAATATCTCATGCCTTCTAATCCTTCTTCGTACATAAGATCAACGATCAGTTTCAGTTCATGTAGACACTCGAAGTATGCAAGCTCTGGCTGATAACCTGCTTCTGTTAATGTTTCAAATCCTGCTTTCACTAGTGAAGTAAGACCCCCGCAAAGGACTGCTTGCTCACCGAATAGATCCGTTTCTGTTTCTTCTTTAAATGTTGTTTCAAGAACGCCCGCTCTTGCTCCACCGATTGCTTTTGCATAAGCAAGTGCTTTGTCTTTCGCTTGACCAGATACATCTTGATAGATAGCAAATAGTGCAGGTACACCAGCGCCTTGCTCATATGTTCTTCTCACAAGATGCCCTGGACCTTTTGGAGCCACAAGATACACATCTACGTCACTTGGAGGAACAATTTGATGGAAGTGAACGTTGAATCCGTGTGCGAAAACAAGTGAGTTGCCTGCTTCTAATTGATCTTTGATTTCTTCGTCATATACTTTCTTTTGCTGCTCATCTGGTAGTAGTACCATCACGACATCTGCTTGTGCTGTCGCTTCTTTTACTGTGAATACTTGATGGCCGTCTTCTTGTGCTTTTGTATAAGATCCGCCTTTTCTCACGCCGACGATGACATCTACGCCGCTCTCTTTTAAGTTCAATGCATGTGCATGACCTTGTGATCCATATCCAATGATGGCAACCTTTTGACCATTTAATACGTTTTCTTGAATATCACCGTTATAATATACTTTTACCATTTGACTCTCTCCTTTTGTTTAGACAATTGAAATTGTTTTATTTTGTTGCGGCTTTTGCTGATTATCTCTCGCAAAGGCCGTGGTGCCAGTTCTGGCGACTTCTTTAATGCCGTATGGCTTAAGTAATTCAATGAGTGCTTCAATTTTTGAAGACTCACCTGTCACCTGAATGACGACACTCTCTCTGCTCACATCTACAATAGAAGCTCTAAACGGTTCAATGACCCCTGTGATCTCCATTCTAGATGCTGGTGCAGAAACGACTTTTATCAAAGCCAGCTCTCGCTGGACGATTGATTGGTTTGTAATGTCTGTTACTTTGAGAACATCAATTTGTTTGTTCAACTGTTTTGTCAGCTGTTCGATGTCTTTCTCTTGGTCTACATGGACGACGAACGTGATGCGTGATACATCTTGAATCTCAGAATGGCCGACCGTAATGCTTTCAATGTTGTAGTGTCGTTTGGTAAAAAGGCCAGTGATTCGGTTCAGTACGCCTGATCGATTTAATACAGTCAACACAATAATTCTTTTCAAGGTTTCACCCCCACCATCTCATGAAGTCCTTTCCCCGGTGCTACCATCGGGAATACTTTTTCATCTCTCGCTACATTGACATCGATGAAAACAGGCTCTCTAGAGGTTAGCGCTTCTTCAAGCTTTTCTTTCGCCTCTTCGTCTGATGAGATTCTGATTCCTTTAATGCCATAAGCTTCAGATAATTTAACGAAGTCTGGCTGCTCTGAAAATTTAGAATATGAGTAGCGTTCTTCGTAGAAAATTTCTTGCCATTGTCTTACCATTCCAAGGCTGTGATTATTTAGAACAATCACTTTCACTGGAAGGTTCAGCTCACGGATAACGGCAAGTTCTTGCAAGGTCATTTGGAAACCTCCGTCTCCTAAAATCGCCACAACCGTTGCCTCTTGATCAGCCAGCTGAGCGCCAATGGCTGCCGGTAAACCGAAGCCCATCGTACCGAGGCCCCCAGATGTGACCCACTTATCTGCATTTTCAAATGGGTAGAACTGCGCTGCCCACATTTGATGCTGTCCAACATCAGTTGCCACAATGGCTTCACCTTTTGTGAATTGATGAATGTATTCAATCAGCTTTTGAGGTTTAAAGCCCTCTGCTTCGTTTTCAACGTACCAGAGTGGATATTCTTCCTTCCACTGATCTAGTTGGTTTTTCCATTCGTCTGACTCTCCTTGCTTCCCGTCTTGCTTAATCAACTCTTCAAGGACTAGCTTACTGTCTCCAACAACCGGGATATGAGTATGAATGTTCTTGCCAATTTCTGCTGGGTCGATATCGATATGTGCTACTTTCGCATGTTTCGCAAAGTGATTGAGATTGCCAGTTACCCTGTCATCGAATCTCGCACCGATTGAAATGAGCAAATCACATTGATGAAGAGCCATGTTCGCCGCATATGTGCCATGCATACCAGCCATCCCTAGGAAAAGAGGATGCTTTGCCGGAAAGCCGCCAAGTCCTAGCAGTGTATGAGCGACTGGGATTTGCTGTTGCTCTACATACTGCCTTAATTCTTCAGATGCTTTGCCATGAAGAACGCCAGCTCCTGCTAGAATGACCGGTTTCTTCGCTCTACTGACAGCTTCTACTAATTTGCGAATTTGCAAATAGTTCGGCTCCATTTTTGGCTGATAACCAGGTAAATCGATTGGCTGATCGTATTCAAACGTTCCTTCAATACCTGCCACATCTTTTGGAATATCAATCAAGACTGGACCAGGTCTCCCTGTCGTTGCGATGTGGAACGCTTCTTTAATGACACCTGGTAATTCCTCTGGATTTCTCACCTGATAGCTGTGCTTTGTGATAGGCATTGTGATGCCGAGCACATCTGCTTCCTGGAAAGCGTCTGATCCAATAACTGAGGTTGCCACCTGCCCGGTGAAGACAACAAGAGGAAGTGAATCAATCATTGCATCTGCAATTCCTGTGACAAGGTTTGTCGCTCCAGGTCCTGATGTTGCAATGACAACACCCGGCTTGCCAGATACTCTAGCGTATCCTTCTGCCGCATGAATCGCTCCCTGTTCATGTCTTGGCAGGACATGAAATAAACCAGAATCATAAATTTTATCGTAGATCGGTAAAACCGCTCCGCCTGGATATCCGAAAATGACTTCTACTTTTTCTCTTTTAAGTGCTTCAATTAGCATGAGTGCACCGTTCATCGTTTGTGGTGCTTTAGATGTTTCCGTCTCAACTTGTACATTTGTCCCCATTTGTTTTCCTCCTCTTTGTCTTGCTTCAGTCAAGTTTTTTCACCCTTTTCTATTCAAGATCGTGATTTTAACCATATAAAAAAGCCTTCTCACCCCACAATGACACTACTTTTCACTAGGTCAAAGGGGCGAAAAAGCTTTGTTTTTCGCGGTACCACCCTTGTTCACGGCAACATCTGCTGCCGTCTCATGGACATCTTTCATCCATTTTGGTAACGAGTGAGCAATGTCACTCGGTCTGCCCTACTATCAATTCAAGCAGACACTCAGAGGTGAGTTCATTTTAGAAAGTAACACCGGTTTCCAGCTACCACCGGCTCTCTGTAGATACTGACTCTAAAACTACTAGTCCTCTTCAACGTTTATCGATATCTATTTAGCTTGCGTGAATGTTTTCATCTGTAAAAACGACTTTTTCTCCCTCTTCAACTACTCGCTTGCGGAATTGTTCAAGAAGTTTGTTTGTGTGGATCCCAGGTTTTCCTTCACCGATTGTACGGCCGTCAACCTTTACAACGGCAATCACTTCGGCTGCGGTTCCTGTTAGAAAAACTTCTTCTGCTGTATACACATCGTGCCTTGTGAATGGTTCTTCTTTCACTTCATAGCCTATGTCTTCTGCAATCTCCATGATGGCATTTCTTGTGATGCCTTCAAGAGCGCCGATATAACCTGGCGGTGTATAGAGCTTACCTTTTTTATAAATAAACACATTGTCTGCAGAACCTTCTGCCACGTACCCTTGATCGTTCAGCATCAGCGCTTCACTTACACCGGCCATATGGGCTTCGATTCGGACAAGGATGTTATTCAAATAATTTAATGATTTCACTTTTGGACTCAGTACATCGGGACGATTTCGTCTCGTCGGTACCGTCACAATGTCAATCCCTGTTTCATATAGGTGCTTTGGAAAGATGGCCAGCGGCTCTACAATGATCACTGTGTTGGCTCTCCCGCAGTTGTTTGGATCTAAACCAAGATCACCAGCTCCTCTTGAGACAACAAGACGGATATAGGCATCCTTTAGGCCGTTCCTTTCAACTGTATGAATCATTTTTTCCGTGAGCTCCTCAAGTGAATATGGAATGTTCAGCATAATCGATCTGGCGGAATCATACAGGCGGTCTAAATGTTCTTTCATTCGAAAGATATTTCCGTTATACACGCGTATCCCTTCGAACACACCGTCACCGTATAAGAAGCCATGATCATAAACTGAAATTTTCGCATCCTCTTTTTTCACGAGTTCATCGTTTAAAAAGATCCACTGTTCCTTTTGGTCTTCCATTTTCAGTGAGCACCCTCTCTTTCAAACAAAAAGTAGTTGAATTTTCAGACATTTTATATTGAAGCGTCTCACGCTTGCTCTGCGTGTTTGTTTAGCTTTTGTTGAACCCATCTTACGCCGCTTTCCATACAGTGTCAACAGCATTTTTAAAATTATTAGACAATTTAGACTAATCAAAATTAAATGTATACGCTTACACCTTTGCTAGACAAGGAATGAAAAAACTTAAAATTTTTTGTATTTTTTCTTCAATTTATTTACTTTACCTGAACGCTTTTCATTTGAGAAAACGTTTGTCATATTTTTTCACATCTTTTTTAATGAATACTGGTAGATTCCAGCGCTTTTGATTTTCTTTCGTCATGCCTTTCTAAAGCGTTTTCCTATGAATTTATGATAGAATGAGAGCATCTTATAGAAGGAGGGCAATACATGGCTAACATCAGAGGTTATATCGGAACGTATACAAAGGGAGACAGTAAAGGCATTTATACTTTTACATTAAATACGGACAAACAGCAGATTGAGAAAGTAGAAGTAGCTGCTGAACTTGAAAATCCTACATATTTAACCGTTTCAGATTCTCAAAAATTTGTGTATGCTGTTGTGAAAGAAGGATCACAGGGCGGCGTGGCTGCTTATCAAATCGATGCAGAAACCGGCACACTTCGTTTCATCAACCAAGAACTTGCCGAAGGCGCTTCTCCTTGTCACGTCAGCGTGGACAGTCAAACAAAAACAGCTTTTACAGCAAACTATCATAAAGGAACAGCAGAGATGTATGAAATCGATGCTGAAAATGGCTCAGTGCTCCGCACGCTGTCACAGGCGCAACATGAAGGAACTGGCCCTAATGAAGATCGTCAGGAAAAACCGCACACTCACTTTATGGGTCTGACACCAGATGAACAATTTGCAGTGGCTGTTGACCTTGGAACAGATGGCATTTATACGTATAAGAAAGAAAACGGCAAACTCGAGCTTGCTCATACATTTGAAACAAAACCAGGCACCGGGCCTCGTCATATCACATTCCACCCAACGAAACCTGTGGCATATGTGATGACAGAGCTAAGCTCAGAGGTGATTGTGCTTCGTTACTTTGAAGATGGTCATTTCGAAGAGATCCAAACGATCGCAACCATTCCAAATGACTTTACCGAGAACAATCAAGGCAGTGCCATTCACGTCTCTTCAGACGGCCAATTTGTTTATGCAGGAAATCGCGGACATGACAGCATTGCGATTTTTAAAGCAGACGCTGACGGCCAATTAAGTCTTGTCGAGATTGCTTCATCTGAAGGAAACTGGCCTAGAGACTTTGTGCTTGATCCAACTGAAGAATTCCTCGTCGGTTCAAACCAAGAATCTAGCAACCTAGTGTTATACAAACGCGACAAAGAAACAGGACGACTCACTGTCTTACAATCAGACATCTCAGTGCCTCATCCAGTTTGCGTGAAATTTTTAGGGTAATGAAAAAAAGCCTCCAACTGTGGAGGCTTCATATTGTTGACAAAGGGCTAAAATGATATTGATTTTAGCCCTTTGTGTTCTTTTCAGCTTGATAGAAAACCTTTGCAGCCCCAGGAAGGGCGAGTACCGGAGCGGAGCGAATTTGACATTCGTGAGCACCGGAGCACAGACCTGACACCGAATGCGAGGGTTTGTCTACACGCTCAAGCCTCCAACTGTGGAGGCTTTTCTTTATGCAGACGGCATCCCGCCATCTTCAAGTTTTTGATCAATCAGAGACGTATCGGTTTTTTCACCGAACCATTTTGACAGCCTGTCCTTCGCTTTTCCTTTCACATCATCATCAATGTAGACCGCTACTTGAATCAGAGCAAAGGTGATCGCGCCTAAATCATCTGTATAGCCGACACCAATCAATGTATCGGGAATAAGGTCAATTGGAAGGATAAAGTATCCAAGCGCCCCAATAATAAGGGTTTTTGCTTTGACAGGTACTTCAGGTTTTTGCAATGTATAGTAAAGTAATAGCACAGCATAGACAAGAGAGACACCAGCTTTTTGTGCCGTTCTTTTTAACTTTTTCCAAAAGGCTTGATCATTAAAATGCTTTTTCGAACGCTTCAATAGTTCTTTTTTCTCAGAACGATTCATCATATCGCCTCCATTTACAGCATAGCCCTTTTCCCTTCTTTATACAAGATATCCGCCGATTCGACAAACAAAAAGCAGCAGAAAGCTGCTGCATTCTACTGCTCTTTGTAAAACTTTTCAATTGCCTTATCGATGTACACCCATCCTTTATAAGACACGTGAATCGTATCTTTAAAGAAGTAAGGATCGTACTCATGCTTAGTCAAATCTGCGACTTCATACCCGTTATCACGTATTTGACGATTGATTTTCTCATAATACTCTGTACGTCCCTCTTTTGGAAAACCGGTATAATCATACCATTTTCCGTTGACAGGAATCGTCACAAACAAAGGCTTTGCCCCTGCCTGTTTTAAAATATCCAGCATGATTTGAAAATCTTTGTATTCTGGTGATTCCGCATAAGAGTGGTCTTCACGAGAATCTTTCATCTTTTTCATAATCGGTTTCAGCTTGCGCTCAAACAGTTTTTGATTAATATAAAACGGGTTGTCCCCTGCTCTTTTCGCACCAAAAACGCTCGCTTCTTTCTCAAGCTCAGTCCATGTTTTTCCTTTGACTGACGGAGACGGTTGAAGCTTACGTTCATGCCCCGATCCAATTGTATAGTACATGTCTTTCTTTTGAAGCATGCCATAATACATTTTTGCAATAGGAGAAATCGCGCCATAAGCGAATTTGTTCCCAGAAAGCTCTGCTTTAAAAAGCTCTGTGATGACCATGTCGTTCTTAACTGCTTTAAACGTCATGATTCTCTTGATCAGTTCTTTTTTCACAGTTGGATCAATTTCTTTATTATAAGCGAGATTCAGCGCTTGAAGCGCTGAATAGTTCGGTGCAAAGTGATTTTCGTCAGATCCCCATTTTACAAACCACTGCGGGGACACGATAAATACAAGCTTCTTCCCTTTTAACTCATCCATATGAGCAGCAAAGTTCATCGCATGAATTAATGATTGCGATCCACCTTTTCCAATAAGATAAGGTGTAAACCCTTGAGGATTCTCATGAAAGAAATTCGAAGGGTGATATGGATCAAAACGTGATAGTTCAGAAGATCCATAGATCGGCAAATAAGTTGGATCTTTTAGCATTTCATCTTGTAAATATAGCCCTTGGAACATCCCCGGATCTAATTCTGTGGCTGACTTTTGTAATTTGTCTTTTGGGATCAGATGTGAGAGCCATGCATTTGGTACAAGAAGAACACCAATGAATAGAACAGCCGCTAAAATAAGCGGCCCAAAAAAACGCTTTTTCATTACTTCATCTCTGCCAGCTGCTCAGCAATGTGATTCGGTGTATCCCACACATCACGATCAAACTCTGTAATCGGAACAGTAATTCCAAGTTGACTTTCGATGGCCATAAGCAGTTCTACTGTACCAAATGAATCGAGAAGACCCTCGTCAAAAATTGCAATCTCTGGATTTTCTTTCACAACGTCGTCCTGACAAACCTCTGCAATAATACCGTATACTTGATTTTTAAATTCCATAATTTTCTACTCCCTTAATCATTAATGATGAAATGGTTTTCCTGAAAAAATATAAAATCCGAAACAAATCACATGGAATGTAATAATGATCGACACAACCATTGTGACCTTATTATCCGGCCACCACTTGTGTTTTTTATTCCATTTCTCGAATAAATTGTAACCGGACATCACAACTGCGTGATATAGTCCGTAAATAATATATTGAAGTGCTAGACCATGCCAAGCACCCATCAATAGAAAGAGGACAAAGTACCCAATATTTGATACAGCCATACGGTTCTTGATCCACTTCTTTTTTGTCATAAAGAACACAAATCTCATAAACACGTAGTCTCTGAACCAGAAGGACAGGGACATGTGCCAGCGATTCCAGAAGTCTTTAATGTTCCGGCTGATAAACGGTTTGTTAAAGTTTTCTGGTGATTTAATGCCCATCATATAACTCACACCAACAGCAAATGCTGTATAGCCAGCAAAGTCAAAGAACAAATACATACTGTACGCATACATATACGTTAACTGTTGAACAAAGTGACTGCTGCTAATGTGATGAATATTCATCAGAATATACGTGTGAATCAGATAACCAATAATGAACTTATATAAGAAGCCGATAAAAATTTTATGCATACCGGCGTATAGAAGATCACTGTACGCTTCCTTTTCAGGCGGCGTATCCATATCCTTTTCAAACCGGCGGTAACGATCAATCGGACCTGATGAAATCGTCGGGAAAAAGACAATGAAATAGACCAAACGGTGAATCGGAATTTTCTTCTTAATCAAGCCGTCTCTTGTCTCGATAATTAACTGAACACCTTTAAATGTTAAGTACGAGATCCCTAAAAAGCTCAGCCAGTTCATTGGCGGCGGTTGATGCGGCTGATGAGTTAAAAAGAACGGTAAAACCTTTGATAGTACAAGCGGCAAAATCGATGCCACCACTGCCATATAGAAGACAGACGCTTGATTTGCTTTCAACCGGTACGAAAGGTACAAGCGGATGATCAAGACTTGCCACACTGTAAATAAGAAAAGAAGCAGCGCGCCATGTGCATCCTTTGAGAAAATAAGCGCGAGTGCCACAACCGTTGCAAACATGTTGTAGCCCTGCATTCTTTTGCCGCGAAGACCAAGAATGATCGTCGGCAAAAGAAGAACACCAATTAGAATGAAGAAAAAGAATGAACTAAACGGAATCATAGAAGAACCTCTTTCGCGATTCTTTTACGGTCAACCTTCCCGTTTGGCGTCATGTACAGCTGCTCAAGATAGATAAACTTTCTTGGAATCATGTACGCAGGCAGTGAATCCGCCATTTCTTTCTTAATTGCACTTGTCAGCTGATATTCTTTTTCAAAAGAATGCGCTGCTGGAACAATGGCTGCAATTAAGTACTCCACATGACCGTTTGGCTGGAACGGCACAATCACACAAGCATTGACATACGTTGTCTCGCTCACATGATATTCAATTTCTTCAAGCTCCATTCGGTATCCGTGCAGCTTAATTTGATAGTCCAGACGACCGTGGCACGTAATCAAACCATCCTGCGCCACACCTGCATCACCTGTGCGGTAAGCAGGGCGTCCTTCGTATTCAAAGAACACTTTATCCGTTAAGGCTTGTTCACCTAAGTAGCCTCTCGTAACGCTTGGCCCCACGATGACAATTTCCCCTTTTTCACCATCAGGAAGGGTCTTGCCTTCTTCATCTAAAATGACGATATCTGTATCCGGTTTGGCATAGCCGACTGGTAAAGAATCGTGCTGATCAAGAATGGCCTGCGTGACTTCAATCGATGTGATCGCAACAGTTGCTTCAGTCGGACCATACGTATTAAAGACCTGCGCTTTTGGAAAACGCTCAAGGAGTGCACTTGCTACAGATACAGGAAGTGCCTCTCCGCAGAACATGAAAACTTTCAGCTCTGGTAAAAGCTCCCCTGTAAAGGAAGGGTCCATTAAGCACATTTGCACAAATGAAGGTGTTGATGTCCACACTTCAACGTCAGATTGACCAAGTGCTGCAAACATATCCTTCGGCTTATTCACTAGATCTTTCACTAAACAGTAAAGCGTGCCGCCTGATTGAAGCGCTGGATACAAATCCATCACTGATAAGTCAAAAGAAAATGGTGCTTGGTTTAAGAACGTGCGTCCCTCACCAATTGGGAAGTCTCGGCACATCCATTCTGTAAAGCTTTCTAAATTATTGGCTGTTACCTGAACGCCTTTCGGTTTTCCGGTACTGCCAGACGTATAAATGATGTAAAAGACATCACCCTGTTGAACCCACTGCGTGGATGGCGGTGCTTCTTTTTCAAGAGCTAAAAGAGATGCCGCACTTTTCACTTCAATGTGTTCTTCTACATCCAGTACATTCTGCTCATTTGCACAAATCAACAGACTGGCTTTTGAGCTTTCAATAATTGAGACGATACGCTCGGCAGGTATTGAGATGTCGACCGGAATGTATGGTCTACCTGATTTCACACTGCCTAAGAAAGAAATGAGCATCTCTGGCTCCATATGACCGTATACAATGACAGGTGCACTATCTGTAGCGACTGCATCGATGGCACCAGCCATTTGGTCTGATAGATGCCAAAGCTCATCATATGTGATCGAAGCATGTTGAGAAACAAATGCTGGCTGTGTTGGTTTCGTTTGTTGGTATTCTTGAATCGTGTGTAATAGTTTCATAGTTTAATCTCCAATTAAAAATCGTTGTAAATGAATGATCCCGTATTAGCTGTGTGGAATCCGTAAATAAAGAACAATAATAGCAAAATAAGTAAGTAAAAGCTCGTATATCCTATCCATTTTACAGACTTATTTTCTGATAGCTTTTTGAATAGCATATTGATAACCTCTTTTCTTTTGACACTTATAGAGACGCATGAATCATTCAAAGAGTTTCATATCAAAACATAAAAATTTTAAGAAATCATGAAAGAAAGATGTCGAATCGATAAACGTGTCTCTAGGCAAAGCTGTCTTATTGTAACAAAGATTTAATGTATTTGAAATGAAATTCCAGCTTAAATTTGCCTTAAAATTGCTGAAAACTGTCGAATAAACACAAAAGCCAACTAGTTTACCTAGATGGCTTTGATTTCAATTACATTGAATTTGTGCGAAATTTTATTTATCTAGAGAATATCTTTCAATAGCTTCTTCTGGAGACGTTTCTTTATCAAACACAAGATAACGACTATAAACTTCTTTTAGATGTACTGATTCTTCTAAATTATCTACTAATTCAAAGGTATCTAAAATTGCAACTACTTTGTTAGTAGTCATTCCACCCTCTGAATTTTCATAAGTTTCTTCTGGAAAGTTTTCGTGTATGATACTTTCAATTTCATCTGGTTTTTTTGTTTTTATTAGAAAAATTCTCTCTTCAAATATTTTTTCAGGGCTTAATCGTGGCGAAGTTGTTGATTCAAATAAAACTTTTACAGAATAAATATCGTACATAAATTATCACCTTTCATTTCATTTTTTCTTAAATCTGTTGTCTGTTAACAGTTTTTTAGCTTTTTTAGCATTCTTTTTTCCCTTTTTTGCATCTTTGTTGATTTGTTCTATCGTTTTATTTAAGTATTCACTTGGAAACTCTTTTCTGATTGACCCTTTTCTATTCTTAGAGATGAATTGGTCTGCTGTCATTTTATGATGTTTGACAACTTGAGCCTCCCAAGAGTTTGAAGAAAATATCATACCACCTACAATGACAGCACCAGTTGCTAATACTGCAGCTTGTCCTAACCCTGGAATAAAGAAGAAAGGAAGTGGGATGGCAAATTTAGTTTCTGCAAGTTGATCAGGATTTAATTCTCCTTCAGATGATACAAAATCATTTGTGTTAATTACAACAGTTTCATTTTCTGATGCCTTTGCTGGTGCTTGTAAAACAAAGGTAAATACGGATAGAGCTAATAGTGTGGAAATTATTTTTTTCATCATGTTAAATACTCCTTATAGTTTATTAGAAATTTACTTGAATAAAGATATTATATTATATTAATTAGATTTTCAACAATTTTAAGGTAAATTTAAGAAAATTTGTTTTATATTAACGTCTCTGTAAATATTTCCTCCGTTATATCTTGATAAAACCCATAGTTTCATGGGTATCTCATCAATCCATTATAAAAGAATCCGTCACAAGACAAGTGGGTTCTCCATTTTCATCTAGCCCCCAAAAGCTTGGGTACATCCGTCACCGAAGCCTGTTGTAAACATGGCAATGTCCACCTTGTCATGAAAACGGGTGACGAGCCAGTCCCATGTGTGCTTGTAGTTTTGCTCAAGCGCTTCTGCAAATTCCTCATAAAAATAAAAATCATTGTCCTCTTTATATCGCTTTTCCTCATAAGCTTGTAAATATAGTGCTGCCTCCGCATCCATAAAGCAGCCCATCCCCGTATTTACACCGTAGCCGAAGAACTTGTCTTCTTTCAATTGATTGAGTTCCTGCCCTGCTCTTGTGGCAAGCTCCCATTCTATTGCTTGCTCGTTTGTAAACTTAATCATTGCATAGGCTACACGTTCGTCTCCACTTTCTAACCGCTTAACCATAAGTAGAATAGGATGTTTTCCCGGATGAACCTTCTTAGAAAAAGATTGGTCTCCCTCTGAAACAAAAGGATCACAGGCAACGATATGACCGCTTGTGATCTCGATATGTCCTAACTGTTTGACAAATAATTGATCACCTTCTGAGCTGCTTTTTTCTCTCCATTTTCAAAAATTAAGTTTGTTGGATCAATTTTGTACAAGGGATCATTCCTTTCATTATTTTTCTGAGACGTTTGAGATTATGTATTTTTCAATTTCAAAGCATGATCATCCATAGAACATCCATTTCCAGTATCAACTCCATACCCTGAAAAGAATTTCCCCTGTAAATCGCTTTCTATCTGCCCATTTGATAATGCAAGCTCTCACTTAACACTCGCTTCATCTTCTCCTTCTACTATACACCTTAATTTTTTCAGTTGGAGAAAGAATATTCCCTCTTTTGAATATTTACACCTTTGTAATGTCTTTTTCATTAGTTAAAAATAAATGGAAGGTTCATTAAAAAACGCCCTTTCAATGGAGGGACTGTATTATTATCTATTTTCTTTGGAATATTTTTTTATCAATGATGCGCTAATCCTGCTTACGATATAGATCGCAACCGCTAAAATCAGCATCAACGGAAACATACTTAAACGATCATCTGCAACATAAACAATGATCCCCACAATGACAGCCACTACGATTGCCGTTAAAAAATGCTTCACCGCCATCTCACCCCTTTGTATAAATCATATACATTTTATTACACAAAAGGTTCAATTGAAATAATTTCCACAAAATCAGATATACGCAAGTCTAGATTGATTTCGCACAAGCAGAAGTGGGTTTCCTCTGTTTCGCTCTATAAGTGGGTTGCTCCCCTCCCTTATATTGTTCGTATAATCTCTATATGCTAAAATTAACTAAAATACCTAGATAATGGATCAATCAGGAGGTCATTCAGTGACACAGCAAAGCAAACCATCCAAAATGTTATTAATTACTTTACCCGGCGCTATTATTGCCCTTGTGATGATCTTAGGGAAAATTGATACACCTGTAACAAATGTTTTATTTTATATTGTGGCTTTTAGTGTTATGGGTTTAGTGGTTTCAAGCTTAATAAAGGACTACAAGAAAAATTAACTCATCCTCTAGGGAACTGTTGTTTATGCAGCTCCCTTTTTTTGTATACACTTTCAACATTCTAATTTATAGCAAAAGCTAAACTTAAATTTCAAAACAAAAAAAAGCCTGAAATCCTTGATAATAAAGGGTTTCAGGCTTTTACATTAGTACGTCCCAGGAGAGATTCGAACTCCCGACCGACGCCTTAGAAGGGCGTTGCTCTATCCAGCTGAGCTACTGGGACATGTTGTTATGTAGTGTTCTGTTGGTGAGTACCTCACCGACAAGATTTATTATATTACTATTGTTCTTTAAAGTCAACGGTTTTTCGAAAGTTTTTTCACAAGGGGCAAATGCTGCACCCTTATGAAATACCTTCCAATGTGACAGTGCTTTCGAGGTCTTGTATGACCTGACCTTCGTCTGTGAAAAACTGTACGTTTGCTTCGCTTCCATCTAGTGTCAGTATAGCGTAGCTGCGCTCTTTACGCACTCTTGGCAGGTGCACGCTGCCTGGGTTAATGAGTAGTTTACCTCTTAGCCACTCACTGCCTGGGATGTGCGAGTGGCCAAAGCAGATGATGTCTGCACCTAGCTCTTCTGCACGGTAGTAGACTTGAAGCAAGGATTGTTTGATGCCATGCAGATGTCCGTGAGTGAGAAATAGTTTTCCGCCTCCATCAAGTGGGAGCAGGAGCTCTTCTTCAAAATCGCCCATAAAGTCACAATTTCCTTTGACGACTTTGTATCCTTCGAGTGCTGGGTGGTTCGTTTCGAGTTCTGAATCTCCGCAGTGAATCATCATGTCGACTTCAGCCGCATGCCGTTTGGCAATGGTTTGAAGTTCGTCTGTGAGTCCATGACTGTCACTAATGATGAGTATCTTCATGGCTTCATTCCTCCTTATTCATTTGCGTCTAGCAGTGATGAAAGCTTTTGAAGCGCGACCGCTCGATGGCTGATCTTGTTTTTCTCTTCTGGTGATAATTCGGCCATCGTCTGGTCTTTGTCTTTGACGATGAAAATCGGGTCGTATCCGAAGCCATTTTCGCCGATTGGTTCCTGTGCGATAAAACCTTCTACTGATCCTTCTACCGTTTTTGTTTCTTTACCTGGTATGCTGACAGCCAGGGCACATCTGAATCTAGCTGTGCGGTCTTCTTTTTCAATGCCTTGAAGTTCGCTCAGCACTTTTTCTACATTCTCAGCATCGTTTTTATGCTCTCCAGCGTATCTGGCTGAATAGACGCCAGGTTTTCCGCCAAGATAGTCAATCGACAAACCGGAATCGTCTGCAATGACCATTTCACCTGCTTTGGCTTGAATCGCCTCGGCTTTGATAATGGCATTTTCTTCGAAGGTATGTCCTGTTTCTTCAATTTCTTCAGTAAAGCCGATGTCTGCTAGTGTTTTGACCGTGAATCCTTTTGGCTCAAGAATGGCTTTGAATTCTTTCGCTTTGCCCGCATTGTGCGTTGCAATGATGGCTGTTTTCATCCTGATCAAACCCTTCTTTTTATTCGATGACTTCTCCTGTCACTGCTTTTTGCTTTTCGATTAATTCTTTGATGCCCTTTTCGGCTAAATCAAGCAGTCCGTTTAGCTGTTCTCTTGAGAATGTCGCTTCTTCGCCTGTGCCTTGAAGTTCAACAAAGCGTCCAGCGCCTGTCATGATGACATTCATATCTACTTCAGCTGAAGAATCTTCTTCATAATTTAAATCTAACAGAAGACCCTGCTGAGAATCAATTCCGACGGATATCGCCGCTAAATAATCAGTGATCGGGTTTTGTTTGATGACTCCTTCTGCTCGTAGCTTTTGAATCGCAAGTGTCATGGCGACAAAAGCACCTGTAATGGATGCTGTGCGTGTACCGCCGTCTGCTTGAATGACATCACAGTCAATCCAAATCGTGCGTTCGCCAAGCTTTTCTAAGTCAACGACTGCACGGAGTGCTCGTCCAATTAATCGCTGAATTTCCATTGTACGTCCTGTCACTTTTCCTTTAGAAGATTCTCTTATCGTTCTTTGTGCGGTTGCTCTTGGAAGCATGCTATATTCTGCTGTAATCCAGCCTTTTCCTTCTCCTCTTAAAAAAGGAGGTACGCGGTCTTCGATGGATGCGTTACAAATCACCTTCGTATTGCCCGCTGAGATTAAGACAGAGCCTTCTGGATGCGTAATGTAGCCTGCCTCTATTTCAACTTTTCTTAATTCGTCATAGTGTCTTTCATCTAATCTCATGATTTACCTCCGTTACAATATACATTCCGCGCGGGTGCCAGCGGGGTTCTCCTACTAACTTTGACAACCTCGGCTCGTTCTAATCGCTTGGAATAAAAAAGAGGCAGCGAATATGCATGCCTCTTTTTCTCCATTATATCAATGTGTGCCGTTAAAAACTACCTGTATTCACTTGTTCTGGTCTTGAAACCGGCTTTGTCAGCTCTGTTCCTTTTTCGTTCACAAGCTCAGCCTTGCCGTTTACCTTAACGGAGACGCTTTTGACGTCCGGCAGCTCTGTTAATGTGAGCACAATGCTATCAAGAACTTTTTGTGAAATGACCTTTTTCTTTTCATCTGCGCTGCCGAAAATGGATTCGTTGAAATCAAGTGTCACATGTCCGTCTTTTACTTTCGGGATATCATTCAGCTTTACATCTTGATCAAAGTCTGTGAGCAAATGGCTTTTTTTGCTCGGTCCAGAGACGAGCTCATCAATGGCTGCTGTAATCGGATCATCCTCGTCTTTTGGCGTTCTTTTGGTGACAGGAACATAGTACGTCTGTTCATCAGATTCAGCTAAGTAATAAACCGTCACTGGCTTTGTCGATGTCATATCAGCGGCAGCCTCGTGCTGAATATTAATACCGTCTTCTCTGCTTAAATCATCTGAAATCGGTGTACCGTTCACAGGCATTTCTTTTAGTTCATGACCATTCATTTTCAATTTGACTTTGGCGACAGAATCAAACTGCGTTAACGTCCAAGTGACAGATTGCAGGATTCGCTGTTCATCTTCTTTTTTATAGTTTTTGAATTCATTTGAAAAATCCACTACGGCCGTTCCGTCTTTAATATCGACAGATACGCTCGTGTCGGCCGGCAAAACAGCCCGGAATCCATTTGGCATGAGGTTAGAAATCGGTCCTCCGTCCACAAGGTATTCAAGGGTTTGTTTGGCACTTCCTTCATTTTTCGGCAGTGGAATGGACTGAGAGACGACATACCCGTTTTTATCAATTAAATATAATTCTCTCATGACTGTATCTGCCTGCTTCTCTTCTTTTCCTTCTTTGGCTGTTTGTTTATCTTCTTTATTATCTTTCACATATGTGACGTTTTGTGGCGGGTCAATCTCTGTTTTCGCTTGGTCTGTTTGAAACAATCCGCATCCTGACAAAAGCATGGCTGACGCGATACACGTCACAGCTGCTGTAGATCCTTTTTTCAGCATACTTCACCCTCCTCTAGTAGTTTGTACTACTATGTATACGAGCTCCCTCTGCGGATTAGACCCTTTTCATAAAAAAATAACCCACCTCAAGAAGAAGCGGGTTATTGCTGATAGACGTGTTCGAGTGATACGGTTTCGACCTTCCCTGGCAGGTAGCCAAACCAGTCACGAGCGATGTTTTCAAAATTTTGCTGCTGCCCTGTTGTATAAAATGTATGGACAGGTGCTTCTTGGGAAGTGTTTAACAGTCCTTTATAGGAAAGAATTGTACTCGCTTCCCTAGCTGTCTCATCCCCTGATGAAATGATGCTCACATCACTGCCCATAAAGCGCTGAATCGACTCTTTTAAAATCGGATAGTGTGTGCAGCCAAGAATGAGTGTATCAATTCCTGTTTCTTTCATCGGTTCAAGGGAATCTTTCACCACTTCATCTGCTGTCTGATCTAAAAATGTACCGCTTTCCACAAAGGGAACAAGCAGCGGACATGCCAGACTTTGAACCGCTAGTCCTGCTTTTAAAGATAGCAGAGCTTCTTTGTAAGCCTCACTTTTGATCGTATTGGCTGTACCAATGACACCAATCTGCTGGTTGTTTGTCACCTTGATCGCTGTGCGGGCGCCGGGCTGAATCACGCCAATGACCGGAATATCGAGTGTTGCTTTGATTTCATCAAGGGCAATTGCCGTCGCTGTGTTGCATGCGATGACGAGCATTTTAATATGGTGATGTCTTAATAAGTAGTGTGCCATTTCCCAAGTATATTGAAGAACTTCTTCTTCTTTCCGCGGGCCATACGGGCACCGTTTTGTATCGCCTACGTAAATGATTTTTTCTTTTGGCAGTTGTCTCATGATTTCCTTTGCAACGGTTAAACCGCCGACGCCGGAATCAATGACGCCGATTGGTTGATCCAACAAAATCGCCTCATTTTCTTTTCATTTGCTGCTGTAGTTTCGTTAAGGATTGATTGAAAACGATGGCTTCTTCTTCTGAGAAAGCCCCTAGAAGTTCACTGACGTATTCTTGGCGTTTAACAATCACTTCTTGAATGATCCGCTCGCCTTCAGGCAATAAATGAATGCGAACCACGCGGCGGTCAGAAGGATCTTTTACTCGTTCGACAAGTTCACTTTTTTCCATTCGATCAATTAAGTCGGTGGTTGTACTGCAAGCCAAATACATCTTTTGTGATAGCTCACCTATTGTCATATCTCCGAATTCATAAAGCCACTGAAGCCCTACAAATTGAGGAGGTGTAATCGTATATTGATTCAGGATTTCTCTGCCTTTTTGCTTAATAATTGCAGCAATATGGCGCAATGATTTTTCAATCTCTGCTACATGGTCGAACTCATTCGTTTCCATTTCATTGATACCTCACTATAGCATCTCACTTTGATTAAAACGTACATTCCTATTTTCCTCGTTTTTCAGAGAAAATGCAAGAAGAGACTCATGGAAACCATATAGAAATAACCGGTTCCTCCCTTGTATGGAAGGAAAACCGGCTGACTTTAGAGCTCTAGCTCACCCATACGCAGAAGCTCGACTACGGCCTGTGAACGACCTTTGACTCCTAGCTTTTGCATGGCATTCGAAATATGATTTCGAACAGTCTTTTCGCTAATAAAAAGCTCGCTTGCAATTTCTTTTGTTGTTTTATCTTGGACGAGCAATTCGAATACTTCTCTTTCTCTTTTGGTTAATAGCGGCTTGGATTGAAACTCTTTCTCCTTCAAGTATTGTAACCCTCCTTGCTAAGGTGAGAGCTCTAGTCTCTATAGAATGGGATTCTGTATAGTCGAGATATCATATGCCGGTTGCTCGAGGTAGGTGACGTTAAAATCAAGAAATCCCGCATATGAGCGTCCATTTTGTGCGCTTTTATCCGCACAAAAAAGGACGAGTCTCCTACCTGAGACATCGTCCTTTTCATACACATATTTAAAAGATAGAAATGGCTCCAGTTAACAAAGCAATAAGCGTTGTAAAAAGGGCAGTTAACACAGTCCACAGCAGTGCATATTTTTGCAAATCACCAATATCTTTGTTCAGCATACTGACAAGAAGCAGCGTTGAAGCCACAAGAGGGCTCAGCAAGTGAACAGGCTGTCCGATAATAGAGGCACGTGCAATCTCCACCGGATCAATTCCGTATGCTGCACCGGCCTCAGCCAGAATGGGCAGCACCCCGAAATAATAAGCATCATTTGAAAGAACAAATGTAAATGGCATACTCGTCAAAGCAACAATCAGCGGAAAAAATGAGCTGTAGGAATCCGGAATCATGTAAATGACCAAATGAGCAATGGACTCCACCATTTTTGTCCCCGAAAAAATGCCTGTGAAAATCCCTGCTGCAAACACAAGGGTAATGACCGTTAAGGCATTTCCTGCATGCGACAAAATTCTCTCGCGCTGATCTTCAACCTTTGGATAGTTGATCATGAGAGCGATGACAAATCCAATTAAGAAGAGAACTGGAATCGGTACGATATCTAAAACAAGTGTCGCCATCACCGCAATCGTCAAGAAGAAGTTCACCCAAATGAGGTTGGGTCTTTTCATGTCTTCTACTCCATCTTCTATTGACGCTGCCAATTCAGGGGAGATCGAGGCCTCTTCTTTGTACTGAATCTCTGCAACCCCAATTCGTTTCCGCTCTTTTTTTCCAAGCACATACGCAGTAAAAAGAATAAAAAGACCGCCTCCAACCATTGTTGGAATTAATGGAATAAAAAATTCACCAGCATCTAATCCAAGCGCCGCGATGGCACGGGTAGCCGGACCGCCCCAAGGCGTCATTCCGCTCATAATTCCTAAAGACAATAATGAAATCGTTCCTAAAATTAATGGGTTCATCCCAATTCTTAAGAAAAGTGGTAGCATTGCTGATACGGTGATCATATACGTTGTTGTTCCATCACCATCTAAAGCAACAAGCATAGACAAAATCGCTACCCCAAAAGCAATTTTGACAGGATCACCTTTTACAATACGTAAAATGAGTTTAATCAGAGGATCAAATAATCCAGCATCCAGCATGACACCAAAGAATAAAATGGCAAATAACAATAAAGCAGCTGATGGTGCAACAGTTTTCAGTCCATCAAGCATCATGTCCCCTAATCCTTTGTTAAAGCCACCGATCAATGCAAATATGATAGGTACAACAGTTAGAGCCACCACCGGATGCATACGTTTCGTCATAATAAGAAATGTAAATGTCAAGACCATTAAGATCCCTAAAATAGCTAGCACTTTATATCCCTCCATCCTCTTCTTTACATGATCTGCAAGCGCCCCCTTGCACTTGCGATCTATATGTTAGCGCTTTCTATTTCAAGGATATAATAGCTTTTTTCATAATGAAAATATTGATTTTTTCGTATATTCTATAAATTTCTTTTATAATCAGCCTTGCTGACTTCTTAAAAACTCAATGAATGCTTTCACAACAGATAAATGAAGGGAGTCTGGCTGGTACATAAGCCATGTATCTCTTAAAACAGGCTGTCCATCTTTATACGAAAGACCTTTTACAAATAGCTCATCACTTGGTCTGAGGCAAATTTCTGGGACAATGGCATAGCCTAAACCATGCTTGACCATCTCTTTTGATGTATCCTGGCGGTCTGTCTCCATCGTCACAAGTGGAGGCATGGTGAACGTTTCCTGCCACCATCTGTTAATCAATCGTTTTAATGAACTATCTGTATGATAGTCAATGAGCGGCAGATTTGGGAGGTCTTTCAGCTGGATTTCTGATTTTGAAATGATACAAAGCCGCTCTTTATCGAGCAAAAACCGCTCTCCATTCCAGTCGTAATCCCCTCTTAAAATCCCTAAATGGACACTTGATGTGCCTAATAAATCCATGACTTTTGTGCTCCAGCCTGTGTTTACCATGAATTGAACATGTGGATACTGCTTAGAAAATTCTCTTAAAATTTCTGGGAGCTTATACTGAGCAAAGTTACTTGAGACCCCTAACCGGATTGTCCCTTTGACCTTTTTTTGCATATTCAGCATGCCATCTTTCGTTTGCTGAAGCTGTTTGAGCATGTCATTTGCGTATGCAGCCAAGTACTCGCCTTCTGACGTAAATTCAATACCTCGTTTTCTTTTGAAGAAAAGCTTCATATCGAACTCTTCTTCAAGCTGCTTCAACCGATAGCTTAAGGCAGGCTGAGAGACAAATAATTTTTCCGCCGCTTTTGTGATGTTCTTTTCTTCATAGAGCACCTTTAAAAACCGCCAGTCTTTCTCATCCATTGTGTGCCCTCCTTTTTCACTAGTTATAAAAAAAATTTATTGATTCATCTTAAAATAATGTATTTAACTTATTTCTTATTATACTTTACCATTTTGATTAGATAAACAGTTCATTAAAAATTGAGGGTGAGAGCAATGAGAAAAGTTCCAATCACAATCATGCGAGGCGGTACAAGTAAAGGGGTATTCATTCAAGCAAACAATGCACCATTTGAACACGATGAGCTCGAGGCATTTCTACTAGACATTATGGGCAGCCCTGACCGGTTGCAGGTCGATGGAATCGGCGGCGGTAATTCTTTAACAAGCAAAGTGGCCATTATCGATAAAGCCACACGTCCAGATGTGGATGTGAACTATACGTTTGCACAAGTCAGCATCAATGAGAGATATGTCGACTTTAAAGGGAACTGCGGGAATATCTCATCAGCGGTTGGACCATACGCCATCATTAAAGGACTTGTTCAAGCGGTTGAGCCCATTACGACTGTACGTATCCTCAATACCAACACAAATAAAGTCATTACAGCAGAGGTCGAAGTCGAAAATGGAGAAGTAAAATTTGAGGGACAGGCAGAAATTCCAGGAGTAAAAGGGACAGGTTCTCCCATTTATTTATCTTTTGAAAATCCTGAAGGCGCTGTTACAGGTAAAACCTTTCCGACTGGAAACAAAATTGATACGATTCAAACAAAGTTTGGAGAGATTCCCATCTCGATCGTTGACATTGCAAATCCCATTGCCTTTGTTAGTGCCAAAGATATTCAATTAAAAGGAACTGAATTGCCTGAAGAGTTTACAGACGAATTACTGGATGATTTAGAAGAAATTCGTTCCATCGCTGCTGAAATGTGTCACTTTGCACCAAAAGAAATGGCGACATTACAGTCACCAGCTGTTCCGAAGCTTGCGATCATTAGCGAGCCTGCTGATTATGTGGATACAAACGGAGTGATGAGACGAGCAGCCGATATGGATATCGTCGTACGCATGCTATCGATGCAAAGACCACACCAAGCGCTTGCCATTACCGGCTCTGTCTGCGTGTCAGCCAGCTGTTTTATGGAACATACGCTTCCTGCACAGCTTTATGATGGACAACATGATACGCTTCGAATTGGGCACCCTGCTGGGATAATGCAAACGGACATTGACGTGTCTCAAAACAGAGTCAAAGTCATTCGAACCGCAAGAGAAATTCTAGACGGGGTTGTCTTTACGAAACAAGATTATATTGTGCAGCCTCATATTAAAAGAGAAGCCTGAAGCAGACGAGAATACGTCTGCTTTTTTTAATGTTGAAGCGGGGCATCAATATCTCCGGCAGAATGAGCTTTGATCTGTCCTTTATCATCTTTTAGCTGAAGATGACCAAAGCGGTTAACGCCGTAGCAAATGCCTTCTTCCCATGTTTGTTTTTCACGATCTAACGAGATGCGAAGCGGCTTGTTGAGACGATATAACCGTTTATTATAAAGGGCAGTGAGTGCTTCAAACCCTTCATTCTGCCAGCGTGTATGGTATTTTTCAAAAGCCGCTGCCAGGTTTTTCACTAGCTGATCGGCTTTCACCTCTGTCAGCTCTGATAAGCAAATGGTTTTGTACGGGACATGCTCCGGCTTCGTCTCTACATTGATGCCAACACCGATATAAATGGCGCTGCGATCTGCTTCAATTAATGTGCCGGATACCTTTGCTTCATTAATGAGGATATCATTCGGCCATTTGATCGCCAGCTGATCGTCCGCTCTTATGAGTGGTTTCAGCACATCATAGATTGCTAGTGCTGTCAGCGGAGCGATCGTTGACTGGGTGGAGAGTTCTTCTGGCGGTAAGACTGTCATGGTTACCGCCACATTCCCTAAAGGTGTTTCCCACGGCCTGCCGAGTCTGCCTCTTCCTGCTGTCTGCTGGCGTGCATAGACAGCAAATGAGGGCTTTTCTCCTTGCTGCATAAGCCTTTTCGCTTCATTATTTGTACTATCAATGGTGTCATATTGAAAAATCTTCATATGTTCTCCTCTTGTTTCTTCTTGATATGATGCTTTCATTATAACAAAATGAAGCGTACACGTTGATGAGGCAGCATGCTACTCATTTCGCTGCGCCTGAAATGTCTCTTTTTCGTCTTCAGTAAATGGGACAGAAGTGCCTGTGTCTTTACTAATTTGCACCATGGTGACTGAGCCTGTAAAGCATGGTTCCTGCTGCTCATTTTCTCCTAAGTAATGAAGAATGAGTGAGCTTGTACCGACTTTTTCCGGCTTGACATACACACGAAGCCTCTCTCCAATCTCTACCTGCTTGATGTAATCACATTGCAGGTTAGCGACGACTGTCATGGTTTCTCTCACACGTTTCATCCGTTTATCAACAATTCCTGTTTTTTGAAAAAAGGCAATGCGCGCCTCTTCAAAATACACAAAAGGGGTGACATTGTTCATATGGCCAAACATATCCGTTTCTGAAAAGCGAACGGTCGTTTCGACATAAAATCGAAAGGATGCCCTCCACTCTTCAAACGGCTCTTCAATATATGACGGCAATCTCACTTGACCATCTCCTTATTTGGAAACAAAACGCCTCTCCCGTATTGGAAGAGGCGTTTGTTTCTATGTTGCATCCAGCCTCTTAAACACTCATCATGATTGGCAAAGAGGACTGAATGTAATGTTATTCTGCGTGATCGCTTCCGAAGAAGTTACGGAACGCTTGTAAAGTTGTATCTCGGTTAAGTGCAGCAATTGACGTTGTCAGCGGGATTCCTTTTGGACAAGACTGCACACAGTTTTGGGAGTTCCCGCAGTTCGCAAGACCACCATCCCCCATAATTTCTTCTAGACGGTCAGACTTATTCATCGCACCTGTCGGATGTGCGTTAAATAGACGAACTTGCGAAAGCGGTGCAGGTCCCATAAAGGAAGACTTATCATTCACGTTTGGACAAGCTTCAAGGCAGACACCACATGTCATACATTTCGAAAGCTCGTATGCCCATTGACGTTTTTTCTCAGGCATTCTTGGTCCAGGTCCAAGATCATACGTACCATCAATTGGTACCCATGCCTTCACCTTTTTCAAGGAATTGAACATCCGGCTTCTATCAACCTGCAAATCTCTCACAACCGGGAATGTCTTCATCGGCTGAAGACGAATCGGCTGGTCTAACTTGTCAATCAAGGCTGTACATGATTGGCGCGGTTTTCCATTAATGACCATAGAACAAGCTCCGCACACCTCTTCAAGACAGTTCATATCCCAGTTGATCGCCGTTGTTTTTTTCCCTTGTTTATTGACCGGGTTCCGTCTAATTTCCATGAGTGCGGAAATGACGTTCATATTTGGGCGGTAAGGGATTTCGAATTCTTCATCATAAGGCTTTCCATCTGCTGTATCTTGACGTGTGATTATGAATTGAATCGTGTTTTTTTCACTCATCTTATTTCTCCACCTTTTTCTTCGAGTAATCTCGTTTACGAGGTGCAATTAACGATACATCGACGTCCTCATAGTGGAATGCAGGCTTTTGATTTTTTCCTTTGAACGTAGCCATCGTTGTTTTTAGGAACTCTTCATCGTTTCTCTCTGGGAAGTCCGGTTTGTAGTGTGCGCCTCGGCTTTCATTTCGGTTGTAAGCCCCGATCGTAATGACTCTTGCCAGCTGAAGCATGTTGTCAAGCTGACGTGTGAAGGCAGCGCCTTGGTTGCTCCATGAAGCTGTATCGTTGATGTTGATCTGCTTGTAGCGCTCCATTAGTTCTTCGATCTTCTGATCTGTTTTTAAGAGTTTGTCATTGTAACGAACAACTGTGACGTTATCCGTCATCCATTCTCCAAGCTCTTTATGAAGCACGTACGCATTTTCTGTTCCATCCATGCCGAGGATGTTGTCCCATTTCTCCTGCTCTTTCTTCACAGCGCTGTCAAATGTTGCAGAAGATAGGTCTTCCGCAGACTTTTCAAGACCGCTAATGTACTTCACAGCATTTGGTCCAGCGACCATTCCGCCGTAAATGGCTGAAAGCAGTGAGTTTGCACCAAGTCTGTTTCCGCCGTGCATAGAGTAATCACATTCTCCGGCAGCAAATAGGCCTTTGATATTCGTCATTTGATCATAATCAACCCATAATCCGCCCATTGAGTAATGAACAGCAGGGAAAATTTTCATTGGAAGCTTACGCGGGTCATCACCCATGAATTTTTCATAGATTTCAATGATGCCGCCTAGTTTAATATCAAGTTCTTTTGGATCTTTATGAGAAAGATCGAGATATACCATGTTCTCTCCGTTGATGCCAAGCTTTTGCTCGACACATACGTCAAAGATCTCACGCGTTGCGATATCACGCGGTACAAGGTTTCCGTATGCCGGGTATTTCTCTTCAAGGAAGTACCAAGGCTTCCCGTCTTTATATGTCCAAACACGTCCACCTTCACCACGAGCCGATTCACTCATGAGACGAAGCTTGTCATCTCCAGGGATCGCTGTTGGATGAATTTGAATGAATTCTCCATTTGCATAATGAGCCCCTTGCTGATAGACGATAGATGCAGCAGAGCCAGTGTTAATCATGGAGTTTGTTGATTTTCCGAACACGATTCCAGGACCGCCTGTTGCCATGATCACTGCATCTGAACGGAAGGATTCAATTTCCATTGTCGTCAAGTTCTGCGCGACAATGCCTCGGCATACTTCCTCGTCATCTAACACAGCGCCAAGGAATTCCCAGCCTTCATATTTCGTGACAAGTCCTGCTACTTCATAGCGGCGAACCTGCTCATCAAGTGCATATAATAGCTGCTGACCTGTTGTAGCTCCAGCAAATGCTGTACGGTGGTGCTGTGTTCCCCCGAAACGGCGGAAGTCCAGTAATCCCTCTGGTGTTCTGTTAAACATAACACCCATCCGATCAAGTAAGTGGATAATGGACGGCGCTGCTTCACACATTGCCTTTACTGGCGGCTGGTTGGCTAAGAAGTCTCCGCCATACACCGTGTCATCAAAATGTTCATAAGGTGAATCCCCTTCACCTTTTGTATTCACCGCTCCGTTGATTCCGCCCTGTGCACATACAGAATGCGAACGTTTTACAGGTACGATTGAAAATAGTTTAACAGCTGTTCCCGCTTCTGCTGCTTTAATAGTTGCCATAAGACCAGCTAAGCCGCCTCCGACAACGATGATGCTAGAATTACTCATTGTAGCCCCTCTCCCTCTTCTACTAATCTATTTCCTCTTAAACAAAAGCGAAAATTGCTCTTAGCCCTACATATGAAAGCGCTATAAATATACCTAATGTCACATATGTGGAGATTCTTTGTGAGCGTGGTGAAACAGTAATTCCCCAGCTGACAGCAAATGACCACAAGCCATTAGCAAAGTGGAAAATAGTAGATAAAACGCCGACAATATAGAAGCCTAGCATAAATGGAGAGCTTAAAATATTCGCCATCATGTCATAGTTCACTTCAGCTCCAAGCTGCGCTTGAATTCGCGTTTCCCATACATGCCAAGTGACAAAAATCAATGTGATGATACCTGAAACCCTTTGCAGTCTGAACAACCAGTTTCTTAAGTAACTGAAGCGAGACGTGTTATTTTGTGCCGTAAAGGCTATGTACACCCCATAAACAGCATGATAGATCAGTGGTAAGAAAATCACGAACAGCTCAAGTGCATATCTGAATGGAAGCTGTTCCATAAAGTGTGCAGCTTTGTTAAACGCCTCTGGTCCACTCGTCGCAAAGTGGTTCACCACTAAATGCTGAATTAAAAATAGACCGACCGGAATGACGCCAAGCAAAGAATGCAATCTCCGATAAAAAAATTCTTTGTTCCCCGACATTACTTTACCCCCTAGTAAAAAGTGCAATTGCTGAAAATTGTCTTACCCCCGCTTCTTTCAATTGTAAGCACTTTATTCAAATTTATTGACAATTTCATTTTACTCCTATGTCAAAAAAGCGTCAAGAAACCGCGTACATAAATTAAAATTTTCCGAAATTTAAAAGTTTTAAATCAAAATTCGTTTTACTACAATAAGAATTTCTTAGACTTCAGGGAAAACTCTGTCATCATATGCTCACATAAGCTATAATAAATTGTTGAAAGAGGGGAGCCGTACAATGAATAAATTCGAATCTAACTTAGAACAGCTAAAAGAAATTGAAGTCAATGGATTTGCCTACGAGCTGATACGCGAAGTTCTGCTGCCTGATATTCTTGGTCAGGACCATTCATCTATGATGTATTTTGCGGGTAAGCTGCTTGCTCGTAAATTTCCTCAAGAGTCATGGGAGAAAATCCCCGAATTTTTCCATGATGCCGGATGGGGAACTCTCACGATGGTCCATTCGAAAAAACAGGAAATTGAGTTTGAGCTCGAAGGTCCACTTGTATCAAATCGACTCACCTATCAAAAGGAGCCATGCTTTCAGATGGAAGCAGGTTTTATTGCTGAACAAATCCAGCTTCTCAACGAGCTCGTGGCTGAATCTTATGAACAAGTGAAAAAGCGTGCTGATAAAGTCATTTTAACCGTTAAATGGGATTTAAGAGACCCTAGCTAACACTCTTTATGAAAGGCGCGGACTTCAGGTCACGCCTTTTTTTGTTTGTCTTCTTCTATCATAGCATACTTAGTGAATGGGTTTACGCACGTTTTCCTTTCTTGTATGCGGCGGTTTCGAATATAAAAAAGAGGTGCACTCTTTCATGAGATACACCTCCCTGCCTCTTTAAGAATGCGCAGCTACCTTTGATAAATCAAACGCATCATGCAGTGCTTCAACTGCTTTGACCATATCGTCCCGGCCAACCACTGTTGAGACTTTGATTTCAGACGTACTGACCATTTTCACTTGTATATCTTTTTCCGCTAACACAGCGAACATTTCAGCGGCTACGCCTGGATTTGAGACCATACCAGATCCAACGATGGATACTTTGGCTAATTTGCTTTCTGTCTCGATCTGTTCGTAGCCAAGTGCTCCTTTATATTCTTCTAACACTTCAACTGTTTTAGACAAATCATCCGTTTTCACAGAGAAAGAGATCGACGTCTGATTGGTGCTTGTGACGGACTGAATGATGATATCGACATTGATATTTTGCTTCGCAAGTGTCGTAAAGATGGTCGACAATGTGGTGAGACCGCTTGAAAGACCGCACACCGTCACGCGTGTAATCTGATCCTCAAATGCAATGCCTCTGACGACTAAATTTTGTTCCATGGATGATTCCTCCTCAATTAACGTACCCGATTCATTTTCAATACTAGAACGGACTTCTAGTGGGACTTGATAATTTTTCGCAAATTCGACAGCTCTTGGATGCAAGACGCCAGCTCCTAAATTAGCCAGTTCGAGCATCTCATCGTATGAAATACCTGCAAGTTTCCGCGCGGCCGGTACATAACGCGGATCTGTCGTAAACACACCTGATACATCTGTGTAAATATCACATTTATCCGCTTTTAGTGCAGCAGCAAGTGCCACAGCTGTAGTATCTGATCCACCACGTCCAAGTGTTGTGATATGCATATTATCTGCAATTCCTTGGAAGCCTGCCACAACAACCACTTTCCCAGCACTTAATTCCTCTTTTATTCTTGATTCATCAATGTCGACGATTCTTGCGTTACCATGTACTTGCTCTGTTTTCATACCAGCCTGCCAGCCTGTAAAGGAAATGGCATCATAGCCTTTTGCTTGCAGCGCCATCGTTAATAAGGAAATGGTCACTTGCTCTCCAGTTGCAAGCAGCATATCCATTTCTCTTTTGCTCGGATGATCTGTGAGTTCTTCCGCTAGGTCTACTAGAACATCCGTTGATTTACCCATTGCCGACACAACCACAACCACATCATGTCCGGCCTCGCGTTCAGCGATAACCCTTTCTGCAGCATTGCGAATTTTTTCTGTCGATCCAACAGACGTTCCGCCAAATTTTTGTACAATTAGTCCCATGTCTACCACCCTTTTTCAAAAGATCACGTGTGAGAGAAGAGGCAAGAAGCGGCTTTGGAGACTGCCTGCTCACTGCAAATAAAAAAAGCAATGAGAGAACAGATCTCCCATTGCTTTATAATCATCATCAAACGATGCAAACAATGAGATAGCCCTCCAAGAAATAAATTCTTGACAGCCCTACATTTCTTCAATGTACAGCCAGCGAATAAAATGAGTGGATTTTATTCACTTCGGCGACGCTCCCCTTTCAGCCCTCTTCCTAGACCCCATCGATCTCTGAAGGCTTACTCTTGAAGTTCGCACCTCTATCTTCAACAAACAACACGTTCATTTATTAAATTTAGTCACAATCTTAACAGACTTTTGGAAAAAGTACAATCTATTTTTTTAACGCTTCCATTAAAAGCTCGGCCGTTTGTTTCGGGATGCCAGCCTCCTGAAAGTCTTGGATAGAGGCTTCTTTCATCTTTTTCACAGAGCCAAAATGTTTAAGAAGTTGTTTTTTACGCTTTTCTCCGATACCTGGCACATCGTCTAAAATAGATTGAAATGCATTTTTTCCGCGCAGCTGCCGGTGAAAGCTAATCGCGAACCGGTGCACTTCATCTTGAATACGCTGCAATAAATAGAAGGCCTGGCTATTCCGCTCTAGTGCAACAATTTCCAGTGTATCGCCCATCATCAGATTCGACGTCCGGTGCTTTTCATCTTTGACTAGACCTGCTACTGGGACAGACAGATTCAATTCATTTTCAAGCACATCTATCGCTGCATTGATCTGTCCCTTTCCTCCATCAATTAAAATCAAATCTGGTAGCGGGAGCTCATCCTTTAACACGCGGGTATATCGCCTTCTAATGACTTCACGCATCGATGCATAATCATCTGGACCTGTGACTGTTTTAATTTTGTATTTTCGGTATTCCTTTTTATACGGCTTCCCGTCCTGAAAGACGACCATGGCAGAAACCGGGTCTGCACCTTGAATATTCGAGTTATCAAATGCCTCAATCCGGTAAGGCATATAAATATTTAGCGCATCTCCAAGCTGCTTCACTGCACCAATGGACCGCTCTTCATCACGCTCAATGAGCGAAAATTTTTCTTTTAAGGCAATTTTGGCATTTTGATGGGCAAGTAAAAGCAAATCCTTTTTCTTTCCTTTTTTCGGCTGATGAACGTTCGTCTCAAGCAATTGCTCAATCATCTCTTGATCTACGCTATCTGGCACCAAAATTTCCTTCGGCAGAAAGTGGTTGTTCTTTGCATAAAATTGTCCCATAAATGTGAGAAACTCTTCCTCAGGATCTTGATACATAGGAAACAGGCTGACGTCGCGTTCAATCAATTTCCCCTGCCTGATGAAGAAGACCTGGACACACATCCAGCCCTTGTCATAGGCATATGCAAAAACATCTCGATCTGATAAATCGCTCATCGTCATTTTCTGCTTTTCCATCGTAGAGTCAATGTAAGCGATTTGGTCTCTCAGTTCTTTTGCCCGTTCAAACTCTAATTGTTCGGCGGCTTCCTGCATTTTTTCGGTGAGTTCTTTTTTGATTTGCTGATGTCCTCCGTTTAGAAACCTTATGATTTCGTCCACGAGCTGCTTATTCGTTTCTTCAGAAATGTCATACACACATGGCGCGAGACATTGTCCAAGATGATAATATAAACAGACGCGATCAGGGAGGGTGGCACATTTTCTGAGAGGATATAAACGGTCGAGCAGCTTTTTCGTTTCACGTGCTGCCTGTACGTTCGGGTATGGTCCGAAATATTTCCCTTTGTCCTTTTTCACATGACGGGTGACGATCAGCTTAGGATGCCGTTCATTCGTAATTTTAATAAAAGGATACGTTTTGTCATCCTTGAGCATGACATTGTATTTTGGGTCGTATTTTTTGATTAAATTTAGCTCTAAAATGAGTGCCTCGATATTAGAAGAGGTGACAATGTATTCAAAGTCCTCAATTTCACTGACAAGCCGCTGCGTTTTGGCATCATGAGATCCAGTGAAATAAGAGCGTACTCTATTTTTTAAGACCTTTGCCTTCCCCACATAAATGACTGTATTTTGTCGATCTTTCATTAAATAGCAGCCTGGTTGATCTGGCAAGACCGATAGCTTTTCTTTGATCATTTTGTTCATATTTTCATCCGTCCTTGTTTTCCTCTTTCACTCCTTCTAGTGTATCACGAACATTTGTTTTATACCATGTTGAAAGAAAAGCGGCTCTCGTCTTTACGAGAACCGCTTCAGTGAGTATGCCGCTAGGGCATAGACAGGTTTATAGATGTTTGTTAACAAGCTCAGCAAGTGCTTCTTTTGGTTTGAAACCAACAGACGTTTCTACGACTTCACCGTCTTTTAAAACAAGAAGTGTTGGAATACTCATCACGCCGTATTTACCAGCAGTTTCTTGGTTATCGTCTACATCAACTTTTACAATTTTCATTTTATCGCCCATTTCTTGATCAAGTTCTTCAAGAACTGGAGCAATCATTTTACAAGGTCCGCACCATGGTGCCCAAAAGTCAGCAAGAACAACACCTTCTGCAGTTTCTTGTGAAAATGTTGCGTCAGTAGCTTTTACGATTGCCATTATTCATTCCTCCAATGTAAATTATGATTTTTAGTATAGCATCTACCAATGTGACTTGCGAATGAAATGCTTACGAATCTTTTTTTATGAAATGAATTAAAAAACAAACCGTACAATCGCACCAATGACAACAATTGCACCGATAATCATGAGAATCGTTCTAAGCATATAAATAACTCCCTTTCCGCTTCGTTTACAATGTATGATGCCCCAACATCCTGCTCATCAAACATCTAAATATGCGATCAAGCGAGATCAATCGTAATCATCACCACAGACATTGGCGGCAGCTCTATGGTCAACTCACCGGGTTTTACAACAAATTGCTGAAACTCTGCTGGCTGGACAGCATGAGGATCATCAAATGTGTTGTGCGCATTCATGCGGTCTGCTGTCAGCACGCGGCCTGTGACTTTCGTTTCTGCATCCAAACCTTCAATGGCAAGGGATACTTCGTTTTGTTCATGTGGATTCAGGTGACAGAAGCTAATATGCATCTTATCTGACGAACGCGAAGCTGACACACTAACCTGAGGTATTTTTTCACCACTGCGTTCATAAGGCGTTGACACGAATTCCACTTCAAGTGCTTCCTCCTCTTGATGCACTTGAAACATGTGAAACACATGATACGTAGGCGTCAGAAGCATCTTTTCGTCTTCCGTTAACACCATTGCTTGCAGAACATTGACCGTCTGGGCAATATTCGCCATATGAATCCGCTGGCAATGACGATGAAAGATATGAAAATGAAGAGCACAAACAAGTGCGTCTCTTAGTGTGTTTTGCTGATACAAAAATCCTGGATTCGTCCCTGGTTCTGGGTCATACCATGTTCCCCATTCATCAATAATCATCCCAATTCGCTTGTCTGGATCATAACGATCCATGATCTCTCCATGATCTACGACAAGCCGTTCCATCTCATAGGCTTTTTTCAACGTGATAAACCATTCATCTTCATCAAATTCAGTCGCTGACCCTTTCTTCTCCCACGTACCAGGTACAGTGTAGTAATGCAAACTGAGTCCATCCATCCAAGGTGCGGCCCGCTCCATTAATACTTTTGTCCAATTCACATCATTTGAATTGGCGCCGCACGCAATTTTGTATATCGTCTGACCTGCAAACTCTCTCACATACGTTTGATATCGTTTATATAAATCGGCATAGTATTCAGGCGTCATATTCCCGCCGCAGCCCCAGCTTTCGTTTCCTACACCAACATAGGTCAAATCCCAAGGTTCTTGTTTTCCATTTTGAATGCGCCAATCAGACATAGGTGTTCCCTTTGGAAAAGTGATGTACTCGATCCAGTCTGCTAATTCTTGAACAGTCCCACTTCCCACATTTCCGCAAATATAAGGCTCACATTCAAGCAGCTCACACAATTTCATAAATTCATGCGTACCAAATGCATTGGATTCAACCGTACCACCCCAATGAGTGTTCACCATCGGCTTTCGTTCGCTGAGATCTCCCACACCATTTGCCCAATGATACTCGTCTGCGAAGCAGCCGCCCGGCCACCTAAGCACCGGAATATGTAATGCTTGAAGGGCCTTTAGCACATCAGTACGAATCCCCTCAATATGCTCAATCTCTGAATCTTTTCCGACCCAAATCCCGTCATAAATCCCTCTTCCTAAATGCTCTTGAAAATGTCCATAGATGTGTTTAGAAATACGTCCGATCACGTCATTGACTTTTACTTTGCCCTTCACTTCACAACCGCTCCTTTGTGTATTGATTACATACAAAAAAACCCAGAATACCTAGGCATTCTGAGTGTATGAGCGTTACGAGTGGATATTCATCTTTTTTAACTCTTCATTCAAAAGCGGTACCACTTCAAACAAGTCACCGACGATTCCGTAATCGGCAATTTTGAAGATCTCGGCTTCTGGGTCTTTGTTAATCGCCACAATGACTTTACTGTTAGACATTCCGGCTAAATGCTGAATCGCCCCTGATATCCCGCACGCAATATAGAGATCAGGTGTGACGACCTTGCCTGTTTGCCCAATTTGCAGGGCATAATCACAGTAGTCTGCATCGCAGGCACCACGCGAGGCACCGACTGCTGCGCCCAGCGTCTCAGCGAGTTCATTCAGCGGTTCAAACCCTTCCTTGCTCTTGACCCCGCGTCCCCCGGCGACGATGATCTTTGCTTCAGATAAATCTACACCTTCTGACGTTTTTTTAATGACTTCCTTCACGATCGTTCGCAGGTTCTGAATATCGACAGAAACGGGTGTAATGTCTCCGCTTCGTGAGGCATCCCGCTCAAGAGGTGCCACATTGTTCGGGCGTATAGTCGCCAAAAGCAGACGATCTGTTGAAATCACTTTTTCGAAGGCTTTTCCAGAGTAAATCGGTCTTGTGAAAACAAGATGTTCTCCGGTAACGCTTACATCAATCGCATCTGAAATGAGACCAGTCTGCAAGCGTGCAGCTATTTTTGGCGACAAGTCTTTTCCGATAGACGTATGGCCAAAGAGGACGGCATCTGGGTTGACCTGATCTAATATGGCTTGAAGTGCTTGCGCGAAACCATCTGACGTATAATATGAAAGGTGCGGATGCTCCACAATCATGACATGATCCGCTCCATAGTAAAGCAGTTCATTCGCTAGGTCTTTGACGTCTTCCCCTATTAACACGCCAATGACTTCACCGCCATCTGCCACTTGATGAGCGGCAGCAATGGCCTCAAATGTCACATTTCTTAATTTACCGTCACGACTTTCTCCAAGTACAACAACTTTTTTACTCATCTTTCAAGTTCCCCCTTGTTCTCGTGATATCGTAAAGTGGATGTTTAGATGATCTTTGCTTCATTTCTTAATAAATGCGTCAGTTCTTTGACTTGATCCTGAAGCTCACCGCTCAGCACCTTGCCACCCTCTTTTTTCTCCGGTAAGAAACGTTCAATTGTTTTGATTTTATATGGCACATCGTCTTCATCCAGATCTAAATCATCCAGTTCCAATTCTTCTAAAGGCTTTTTCTTTGCCTTCATAATGCCAGGTAATGATGGATAGCGAGGCTCATTGAGACCTTGCTGCGCAGTGACAACAAGCGGGAGCTCAGCAGAAATGACTTCCACATCACCTTCTGCATCTCGTTCAATCGAAGCAGAGCCGCCGTCAATTTGAATACTTGTAATTGTTGTGACATATGAAAACCCAAGTAATTCAGCAAGACGCGGGGCAACCTGTCCAGAGCCACCGTCAATTGCCACATTCCCTGCTAAAATCAAGGAAGCCTCTTTGTCATTTAAATAATGGTAAAGAATCGTAGAAGCTGAATATTGATCCCACTCTTCTAAGTCGTCTTCCACATTTAATAAAACAGCTTGATCGCAGCCCATAGCAAGCGCTGTTCGCAGCTGCTTTTCCGCATCCTCACTGCCAACTGTCACAACGGTCACTTCTCCCCCGTGCTCGTCGCGAAGCTGGATGGCTTCTTCTATGGCGTACTCGTCATAAGGATTAATAATGAACTCTGCTCCATCTTCTTGAATTGCACCAGACTGAATGGAAATCTTCTCTTCCGTGTCAAACGTACGCTTCATCAAAACAAATATATTCATCCATTTCTCCCCCTTGTTTCGTTTGAATCCTTTATTCCCCTTTAAAATTCGGTTTGCGCTTTTCGATAAAGGCTTGTATACCTTCTTTGGCGTCATTCGATTGGAAAATCTCACCGAACTTTTTGGCTTCTAGCTTCATACCGCCATCATATGAATACAATTTTGTCGCATTCAATAAATCCAGCACATACTCGAGTGACTTTGGACTTTTCGTTGCAAATTTTGACGCAAGTGTTTTGGCTGCTTCGAGCGCCTCTTCCTCTGTTTCTGCCAGCTTTGAAACAAGTCCGCAGGCGAATGCTTCTTCACCTGTAATCGGTTCAGCTGTACCCATCATTTCCAGCGCTTTAGCAGAACCAACATAGCGCGGCAGGCGCTGCGTACCGCCGAATCCCGGAATGATGCCGAGGTTTAGTTCCGGCAATCCAAGCTTCGCATCTTTTGTTGCGATTCGGATATCACAAGACATGGCAAGCTCAAGGCCTCCGCCTAATGCAGCTCCGTGAATTGAAGCAATGACCGGTTTTGGACATTGTTCAATCCGTTCAAAGACCTGCTGCCCTCTGTCTGCAAGGCTTGAATAGTCAGACTCTTCCTGTAACGTCGTAAATTCCTTAATATCAGCACCTGCTGAGAAAAATCTACCTTCTCCGTGGATCACAATGGCTCTTACTTCTTCATTTTGTTCGAGCTGGTCAAACATCTCATTAAGCTCGGTGAGCAGCTGAGAAGATAAGGCGTTTGCTGGTGGATGCTGAATCGTGATAAGTGCTATCTGTCCTTCATGATGTAAGGTGAGTATCTTTTCCATGTCAATCATCCTTTTTCAAAATGTCTTTAAGATTGATGTATTCCGTTTAAGAGTAGATCACGTACGTTTTCTGCGAGTGCAGGAAGATCATATTTTTGATCATTCATGACCCATGTTGTAGCGGTTTCATCAATCGTCCCAAATACCATTTGTCTCGCTAAACGGACATCTAGATTTTGTCTGAACTCTCCTGTTTTCTTTCCTTCTGCTAAAATCGACTCGAGCATATTTAAATACCCTTTCAGCACCTCATTGATTTTTTGCCGCAGCTCAAGGTTTGACTGCCTAAGTTCAAGCTGTGTCACAAGAGCCAAATGATGATTTTGCGCAAGCATACGAAAATGCTCCTCAATGAGCAGTAAAAGCTTTTCTTTCGCCGACGGCTTCTTTTGAATATCTGTTTCCATCCGTTCGATGAATTGTCCCATTTTTTCTTTGAACAATGAGATCAAAATATCCTCTTTATTTTTGAAATAAAGATAAATGGTTCCGTCTGCTACCCCTGCTTGTTTCGCAATCTTTGAAACTTGTGATTGGTGATAGCCGTTCTCTGCAATCACCACAACTGCTGCATCAATAATTTGCATGTACTTCGGTCTTTTCTGCTTCAATGTGCTTCGTCCCTTTCTGGATTGAATGAGTATTCATTCATAACTTTATGTTAAAAAGAAACGGGGGATTTGTCAAGTGATCTTCTCTTTCTTTTCCACCTTTAACATACCAGAGCAGACAGTCAACATTCAAATCATCCGGCCGATGGACCGGATGATGCAGGCCGTTATGTTTTCGGTTGATCGGCAGGCGTTTCAGATGAAGAAGCGTGCTTTCTTTTTTCTTCTTCAATTAATACTCTGCGCAAAATCTTTCCAACGGCTGTTTTAGGCAGTGATTCTTTAAATTCATACACGCGCGGTACTTTAAATGAGGCAATTCTCGTCCTGACAAAGCGATCAAGTTCGTCCTCTGTTAAGTAGGCACCCTTTTTCGGCACAACAAATGCTTTCACTGTTTCTCCTCTGTACGGATCTGGAATACCGGCGACGACGACTTCTTGTACAAGCTCATGCTCATAAAGGGCTTCTTCGACTTCTCTTGGATAAATATTATAGCCGCTCGCAATAATGACATCTTTTTTCCGGTCGACGATATAGAAAAAACCGTCCTCATCCATATACCCTATATCTCCGGTGAAAAACCAGCCATCTCGTAATACAGCCTCTGTCTCCTCTGGCTGATTCCAGTATCCTTTCATGATCTGGGGGCCTTTAACAATGATTTCCCCATGCTCATATGGTTCTTTGAGGCCTCCGGTTTCTTCGCAATAAATACCGGCATCTGTATTAGGCCACGGACAGCCAATGCTGCCTGTTTTGTTCGCTCCCCATAAAAAGTTAGAATGAGTGACGGGTGAGGTTTCTGAAAGTCCGTATCCCTCCACTAAGCGTCCTCCTGTTAATTTTTCAAAGCTTTGTTTGACTTCAACAGGAAGTGCCGCTGAGCCGCTTAGACATGCAGAGATGGACGACAGGTCATACTTTTCAATGTTCGGATGATGCAGCAAGGCGATATACATTGTTGGTGCGCCTGGAAATAGCGTCGGCTTCTGTTTTTCAATGGTTTTGAGGGTATCAGCGACATCAAAGCGTGGAAGAAGAATCATTTGATGTCCTTCTTTGACAGCAAGATTTAAAACGGTCGTCATTCCGTAGACATGAAAAAACGGAATGATGCCGAGGATGCGTTCTTTCCCCCTGGTCGTTTTATACATCCAGGAAGCGCACATTTCAGTATTCGCTAAAATATTCTCATGTGTGAGCATGACCCCTTTTGGTAACCCGGTCGTTCCGCCTGTATATTGCAAAACAGCGATATCCTCTTTCGGGTCAAAGGCAAGTGCGGGTATCTGCTGTTCACCTTCCGATTCTTTCATAATCTGCGCGAAGTGATGAATGGTGTCATTTTTCTCCACTTGGATGACCATTTTATTTTTTCTTCTTTGCACAATAGGAAACAGTATGTTTTTCGGGAATGGTAAATAATCTTGTAGTTTGGTGACGATTAAGTGCTCCACACTTGTCAGCGCTTTCATTTTATAAGCCTTTGGATACAACAAATCTAGCGTGATCAGCACTTTGGCGCCGCTGTCTTCCATTTGATATTCCAGTTCCTTCTCCGTATAAAGCGGGTTTGTTTGAACAACGATGCCGCCTGCTATTAAAACAGCATAATAAGAAATGACCGATTGAGGACAGTTCGGCAGCATGATCGCTACTCTGTCACCTTTTTTCACGTCAATTTTCATCAGATGACTGGCTAGTTTCAATACGTCTTCTTGCAGCTGTTCATAGGTGATGTTCTTTCCTAGAAAATGAATGGCTGTATGCTCAGGTGTAGCCTCTGCGGAGCTGAATAAGTAAGATTGTAATGTTTCATTTGGGATGGTGAGTTCGTGGGGAATTTGATTCGGGTAATGCAGAAGCCAACGTTTATCTGACTGCATAAAAACCCTCCTTCCTGAACTTTCGTACTATTATATTATAGCAAACTTTTCCTTAGGGCAGTTTGCTTTTTTCTAATAGGGCTTGGTTCAATTGCACATGTTTACTTGTTCGCCGGTGTTTCGATAGAAGCTCTTTTTCCTTCATGATGCCACTGTTCATATAAACCGCCAATTGTACGAAATGACTCGTTGACTCTATCCACGATCTGTTGATGGATACTTGGATCATTCGGTAAATGCGTCTGGATGTTGTCGACTTGATACTTCCTCATCATGTCGATGTAAACCGTGAGAAAAATGGTGTCTTCTAAAATCCAGTAAATGACTTCATCCGCCACTTTTGTTCTTTTATGCAGCATTTGAATTCCACGTTCATATTGTATGAGGATATAACCACTCGAATCGATTTGAATATAGGGACTCAAATCATCAAAAAATCCTGACATTTGAAATGGACGTGCAATATACGGTTTGTATATGTCTCTTGGAAGGGATGTCATTTGAAGACAAGTATCAATACGCTTGATCAGTTCGTCTTTTTGCAGAATGTGCTTCATGTCATTCGCCGCCTTTGATGAGATAAAAGCTGCCAAGGGGTTCCCTGACAGCTTTCTAACGTTGTTTTCTTCATTTCACAGGAACAGATAAACGGCACCAATGACCGCAAAAGTGCAGGCAACTACGATTAATACTTTTGCTAGCTTTTCCATGTCGTCTCCTTAAATGCCGGCTGCTACTACGTAAGACAGCCCAACTGAAATGATGAGTGAAATAAACCCGACCGCTCTATTATCATTTTCAATCTCTTTGTCTACTTTAAAACGAGGTGTTAAAAATTCAAAAATGAAATAGCTGACAAGTAGCATCACAAAGCCGTATACGCCCCATCCAACCATTTGAAGAAGGGAATTGTGCTGAGCGATTGAATGCTGAAACACATTCGCAATCCCAAAGATTTTCCCGCCTGTTGCCATGGCAACGGCTAAGTTCCCCCGCTGGATCTCTTCCCAGTTCTTATAGGAGGTGACGAGTTCAAAAATGGTTAGAAATAAGACGAGACACAGGACGGCCACGCTATAATAGGCGGCAATTTCCACAAGTTCATTTTCCCAAAAGGCTTTCATGCGTTTTCTCCTTTTTACTTTAATTCGACGATGGTGACGCCTGATCCTCCCTCACCTTGTTCGCCAAAACGAGCATTTTTCACACTTCGATGCTGTTTCAGTAATTCCTGAACCCCTTTTCTAAGGGCGCCAGTTCCTTTTCCGTGAATAATAGACACGCGCGGATAACCAGCTAATACAGCATCATCTAAATATTTTTCGACTCTGCTTAAGGCATTTTCATAGCGCTCGCCTCTTAAATCAAGCTCAAGCGAGACATGATAGTCTTTCCCTTTAACTGCCGTGATGGCTTTTTCTTGCTTAAATTCAGGTGCTGATTTGATAAATTCCATGTCTTTTTCTTTTACCTTCATTTTCAGAATGCCCATTTGGACACTCCATTCTTTGTCGCCTGTTTGTTCAAGCAGCGTTCCTTTTTGCCCGAAGGTGAGCACTTTGACTTCGTCGCCTGACTTCAGCTGTCTTACTGCTTTTTTCGCTGGCTCTGGCTTCTTCTTTCTGTCAAACTCAGGAACGGCTTCTTCAAGACGCTTTCGCGCATCAATGAGTTCATGCTCTTTGAATGAACGGTGTTCACTTTTTATCGAACGGAGCTCTTGAATGATATCTTCTGCTTCTTTTGATGCTTGTTCAATTTTCTCTTTCGCTTTCTGTTCAGCTTCTTCAAGCAGTTTTTCCTTTTGCTCATTCCATTCAAGAATTTGTCTTTGCAATTCTTTATGAAGCTTTTCTGCTTCTTTTCTATAGAATTCTGTCTCATGCAGTTCTTCTTCTGCTTGTTTCTTGCTATCTTCTAATGAAGCAATCATTTGGTCTACTTCATTATGCTCTGCATGCATATCCGCTTTTGCCCGGTCTATGAGGTGATCTGGCAAACCAAGACGCTTTGAAATTTCAAATGCGTTACTTCGTCCAGGCACACCGATGAGCAGGCGGTACGTTGGTGATAAGGTTTCAATATCAAACTCCACGCTTGCATTCGTGACGCCTTCCCGGTTATACCCATATGCCTTCAGCTCGGGATAATGAGTCGTTGCGATGACACGTGCATTCGTTTGATGCACTTCATCTAATATGCTCATCGCAAGAGCCGCACCTTCAGCTGGGTCTGTTCCTGCCCCTAATTCATCAAATAACACGAGAGAGTTAGAAGTCAAATGCTTTAAGATATCTACAATATTGACCATGTGAGATGAGAACGTACTCAAGCTTTGTTCAATGGACTGTTCGTCTCCAATATCGGCAAAGACTTGGTCGAACACAGCCACTTCAGAGCCTTCTTCAACTGGAATATGGAGACCGGCCTGTGTCATCAACGTCAGAAGACCCAGCGTTTTTAAAGTAACGGTCTTTCCCCCTGTATTTGGTCCAGTGATCACGATTGTTGAAAAATCCTTGCCGAGCTCAATATCATTTGCGACGACTTGATCCCGAGGCAATAGAGGATGTCTTGCTCGTTTTAAATAGATTTCTCCTTGATCATTCACAGCAGGTTTTGTGGCTTTTTCTGCCTTTGCATATTTAGCTTTAGCAAAAATAAAATCTAGCGTCTGCAGCTCCTTTACATTGTGAAGCAGTTCCCCAATGTGCTCTGACACGCTCTCTGTCAGCATTTGCAGGATCTTTTCAACCTCTTGCTTCTCTTTTAAACGGGTTTGCTGCAAGGTGTTATTTACATCCACGACCACTTGCGGCTCAATAAAAAGGGTCGCCCCTGATGAAGACTGGTCATGAACAATGCCGCCGTAATTCGAGCGGTACTCTTGTTTCACCGGAATAACAAACCGGTCATTACGAATGGTGACAATTGTGTCTGACAGCATTTTCGAAGCCGATTGTGAACGAATCATCGCTTCTAATTTATCACGAACCTTTGATTCTAGTGAGCGTAATTGAATGCGCAGTGAACGAAGTGTAGGGGTTGCATGATCAAGCACTTCTCCATTATCACCAATACAGCTTTCGATTTCTTTTCTGATTTCAGGCAGTAATATGAGCGTCTCAGCATATGTATGAAGGCGCGGTATGTCTACTCCATCTTCATACATGGATGTGAGAAAGTGCTTCATATTTTTCACCGCATATAATAGTCCTGCGATTTCCATCAGCTCAGAAGGACTTAATGTACTGCCGATTTCTGCCCGTTTCACTGCGCGTCTAATATCCGTAAGCCCGCCAAATGGCGCAGATCCCTTTAAGCGGATCACATCTTGCGCTTCTGCTACCTCTTCCAGCAAATGCTGAATGGTTTCTATATCTGTCAGAGGTGTTAAATCCTGCGCTCTTTCTTTTCCTAATGTGGATGCGGTATAGGACATCACTTTTTCTTTTACTTTATGAAATTCTAATGATGCTAACACTTTTTGTTGCAGCATGGTCCAGCCTCCTAACGACTACCTGTCACGCGTTAAAAACTTTTTGATCTCGTTTAGAGTAAAAGTATTCACGACATTTACTTTTGGTGTCCAGCCCTTTCTTGCAGCTGTTACACCGACTTCCATATGTTCCAGCATGGCGATGTTGTGCGCATCTGTATTGATCATGATGTTCACACCCGCTTCATTTGCTTTCATTAAATGCTCTGTTTTCAAATCAAGTCTTGACGGATTACTGTTGAGCTCAAGTGCAGTGCCTGTTTTCTTCGCAAGCTCTATGAGCTGATCTATATTTAAGGCATAGCCATCCCGTCTGCCGATCAAACGGCCTGTTGGATGTGCAATTAAATCGACATGCTGATTACGCAAGGCATTTTCAAGGCGTTCCATAATGACTTCTTCCGGCTGAGAGAAGCTAGAATGGATAGACGCAATGACAAAATCCATGTCTTTTAAAAAGTTATCATCATAATCTAACGATCCATCCGGCAGGATATCCATTTCGACCCCTTTGAAAATGTGAAAATGCTCGAATTCCTGATTAATCTTATCAATTTCTTTTGCTTGCAGACGCAAACGTTCTTTTGTTAAACCGTTGGCTACTTTTAAATATTGCGAGTGGTCTGTAATCGCCATGTATTCATAGCCTTTGGCGATACATGCTTCCGCCATTTCACGAATAGAGAATGCTCCGTCACTCCATGTCGAGTGCATATGAAGGTCGCCTTTAATATCTTTCAGTTCTACAAACTGCATACTTTCTTTATACGTATCAATCTCCGCTCCGGTTTCACGAATTTCTGGCGGAATGAGCGGAAGTTGAAAATGTGCATAAAAAGCGCTTTCGTCTTCAAACGTTTTTACTTCTCCAGTTTCAATTGTTTCCACACCATATTCGCTAATGCGCTCTCCGCGTTCCTTCGCAAGCTGACGCATTCGAATATTGTGATCTTTTGAGCCAGTGAAATGGTGCAGCGTAGTTGCGAATTGGTCTACTGTCACAAGCCGGAAGTCGACACTGATCTCAAAATCAAGGGCAAGCACAACAGATACCTTCGTATCACCGCTTGCGATAACATCTTTGACATCATCAAGTGCAACGAGCTGCTCTCTAACTTGCTCAGGATTGTCTGTTGCAATGATATAATCTAAATCTTTGACGGTTTCGCGTGCACGTCTTAAACTGCCGGCTCTTGAAAAACGGATGATACCTTTCATCTCTTCAAGCGCATAATCAATCCGCTCTGCCACATCTAATGCAAAGCCAATTGGCAGTCGTTCTGGCTGCTTTCCTGCTTCCTCAAGAGCTGCGAGAATCTTTTCTTCTGTTTTTTTGCCGAAGCCAGCAAGCGCTTGTACCTTTTCCGCTTCACATGCTTCTTTTAGAGATTGTGCATCATGGACGCCAAGCTCTTGGTAAAGCTTAGCGATCTTTTTGCCGCCGAGTCCTGGCAATTTCAAAAGCGGGACAAGTCCTTCGGGCACTTCCGTTTTTAATTGTTCGAGTGTTTCTGATTGTCCTTTTTCGATATACTCAGTGATCACAGCAAAGGTTCCTTTTCCAATGCCAGGTAATGCTAATAGATCATCTATTTGAGAAAGGCTGCGGTCATCTTGCTCCAGTGCCGCTGCTGCTTTACGAAAGGCAGAAATCTTAAAAGGATTATCTCCTTTTAGCTCCATATATACTGCAATTGTTTCAAGAAGTTTGATAATATCTTTTTTATTCATCTCTCATCCTCCAGCCGCTTTGGCATCTTCCTTTATAAATATACAAACTTTTCCTTCATCCTACAACTTTCTGTCATGGAATGAGAAAAAACTTCTCCAAGAAAGGAGAAGTTTTTAAACTCCATACGTCGTCCATAAGTCTTTGACAAGACCGGACAGATAAGGGGTGTTGCTTACGATCGCATCTGCTAATATGGATTTACTCAACATTGTTTGCAGTGCATCGACTGGAAGTAATGCAGCGACAAACAAGAGAATAAATACAAATAGATAGGTTTCAAGAAATCCTAAAACACCGCCAAGCAGTTTGTTGACCTGCTTAATCACAGGTATACTTGCAATGGTTGTGAGCAATCCGCCAATGATGGCGAGCAGGATTTTGGTCAAGATAAACAGAATGATAAACGCAATGGTATTATAATAAGCTGTTTCTAAATTCCCACTAAAGAAAGCGAGCTGCGCTTGACCGCCGCTAAAATTAGGTGCTGGAATCCACGTAAGCTGTGGTGCAAGTGACTGATAAAACATGGAAGCCACTAAGATAGAAACAACAAAGCTGATCAATTTAATAAATTGAAGAATAAACCCGCGTTTTAGACCGACAAGCGTTCCCATAAGAAGCAAAAACAAAATGATGATATCGATCACGGTAATTTCATTCCTTTTCTTTAAGCTGAATCTCTAGTTTTTCGTATTGCTCTTTTAATTTCATGTAGTCGTGGACGACATTGACTGCTGTCAGTACAGCTAGTTTGTTTATATCAAGGTATGGGTTTTTTTCATTTATTTCTCTCATTTTATCATCAACAATTGAAGCAACGTGTCGCATATGCATCTTCGTTTCTTGACCGATGATCGTAAAGGACTGTCCGTAAATCTCAACTGTTGTTTTTGTTGTTTTCGTTTTACCGCCGTCAGACAACGTTTCTCCTCCATTCCACGAGAATCCTAGTCTCTATCATAACATGTTTAGACATTGAATGGAAAGACGAGCCCTTCCCTGTTATGGTACACTTTAGAAATCAATGATATCAAGGTAAAAAGGAGTTATCCACTGTGCCCCAATCCGTCTTAAAAGCAACATCAGAAGACCTTAAAAAAATGAAGAGCGCGTATGCGCACCACTTAACTGATACGTTACCACCAGGCGCCCTTTTTCAAGCAAAGGTTCCTGGCTGTACGATTACAGCCTATCGATCTGGAAAAGTGCTGTTTCAAGGACAAAAGGCAGAAGCTGAAGCCAGTCAATTCAGCCATTTAAAAGCAGCTGATACGAAGAGCCCAAAAACACCGGCTGTCACAAAATATAGTCCGCCGGCAGGGATTGCTTCTATGTCCGTCATCGGTTCAGATGAAGTAGGAACAGGTGATTATTTTGGACCGATAACGGTCTGTGCCGCCTATGTTGATGCCAGCCAGCTTGCTCTCATGAAAGAGTTTGGCGTAAAAGACTCAAAAGGCCTAAAAGACCCGCAAATTATCAACATTGCCAAAGATCTCATCAAAACCATTCCGTTCAGCCTTCTCGTGCTCCGAAATGAAAAGTACAATGCGATGCAGGAAAAGGGCATGAGCCAAGGGAAAATGAAGGCGCTCCTTCATAACCAAGTCATCACTTCTGTGCTAGAGAAATTAGACGGGAAGCAGCCTGAAGCTATTTTGATTGACCAATTTGCAGAACCGGGCATTTATTTCAAGCATCTTGCTGGGAAAAAAATCATTCGGGAGCGGACGTACTTTAGCACAAAAGCAGAAGGCATTCATTTGTCAGTTGCTGCGGCTTCCATTATTGCAAGATACGCTTTTTTAATTGAAATGGATAAGTTATCTAAAGCAGCAGGGTTTGACATCCCAAAAGGAGCCGGTCCTCATGTGGACAAGGCGGCTGCAAAGCTCATCAAGCTGCACGGCGAAGAGGCTTTACGTCAATTTACAAAACTGCATTTTGCCAACACACAAAAAGCGAAAAAATGGCTATAAAAAAGAGCTAGGCCCATAAGGCCATAGCTCTTTTTTCTTTAACCGCGCAAGACGGCTTGATACGTATCTTCTAATGCTTTCAATACTTTTGTATGAACAGCCGTGACTTCTTCCTCTGTCAATGTTTGTTCCGGATTTAAATATTGGAGAGAGAATGCAACAGATTTTTTGCCTTCTTCCATATGTTCACCTTCATACACATCAAAGACGGATAGGTCTGTCAGTAAATCCCCGCCTGCCTCATAGATGACGCGCTCCAGCTGTCCGCTTGAGATATTCTGATCTACAACAAGTGCAATATCTCTTGTCACAGCAGGGAATCTCGGAATCGCTGTATATTTCATATCCTTCGATTCAGACGTCATCACATCTGTTAAATCAAACTCGAAGACATATGTTTCTTTTAAATCTAATTCCTTTTCAATGACTGGATGAAGTGCAGCAACAAACCCAATGACTTTTCCATTTAAATGAACATCTGCTGTACGACCTGGGTGAAGACCCTCACGCTCTGCTTGAACATATGTGATTTGGTCTGATACACCAAGCTTTTCAAATAGACCTACTGCAATTCCTTTCGCTACATAAAAATCGACGGCTTTTTTCTCGCCCTGCCAAAGATTTTTATGCCATAAGCCTGTCAGCGCACCAGCGACATGCTCTTTTTCCAACGGTTTTGCTCCTTCAGCTTCTGCTAAGAACACAGAACCCGTTTCATAAAAACCAAATGAATCAGCTTGTCTTGCCAAGTTATATGCAACAGAATCAAGTAAGTTTGGCAGAAGACTTTGTCTAAGCACACTTCGTTCTTCACTCATTGGCAGGGAAAGTCTCGTTTTATAAGCTGGATTCAGTGCAAAAGCTGTAGACTTATGCTGATTTGTCAATGAATACGTGATCGCTTGAGAAAGACCTGCGCCTTCTAAGAAGCGTCTCACCTTTCTGCGCTTCACTTGGTATGGCGTGAGACCGCCAACTGTACCAGCTGTCGCAGGCAGTGTAGACGGGATATTATCGTAGCCGTATAATCTCGCAACTTCTTCAATGAGATCTTCTTCAATCGTGATATCCATTCTACGAGAAGGAACGGTTACGACAAGAACGTCATTTGATTCGCCCACTGTAAAGCCCAGTTTGTTGAAGATTTGAATCATATCTTCTTTTGAAATGCTCATGCCAAGCACCTTGTTCACACGCTCAGTGGATACGTGGATGACATTCATACTTGTTTCAAGGTGGTTTTCCTCCACAGTCCCGCTTAGCACTTCACCGCCTGCATAGATGCTGATCAATTGCGCTGCTCTTTCGGCTGCAGAATTCGTACGCTGCGGATCAAGTCCTTTTTCAAATCGTGTGCTTGATTCACTGCGAAGCCCCAAGTCTCTAGATGCTTGACGGACTGTTTGACCGTTGAAATATGCCGCTTCTAAAAGAATCGTTGTCGTTTCATCACGCACCTCTGATTCAAGACCGCCCATGACGCCTGCGACAGCGTGCGCTTTCGTTCCGTTAGTGATCACAAGATGCTTTGATGAAAGTGTACGTTCTTGCTCATCAAGTGTTTGAATGCTTTCGCTATCAGTCGCTTTACGTACGACCACTTGCTTTGAACCAAAGCGGTCATAATCAAACGCATGAAGCGGCTGACCGTATTCAAGCAGTACAAAGTTCGTAATATCGACGACGTTGTTAATTGGGCGAATGCCTGCATTCATCAATTTTGTTTGAATCCAAAGCGGTGCTGGTCCAATCTTTACATTTTTAATGATCTTCGCTGCATAAAGTGGATTCGCTTCTTGATCCTCAATTTTCACCGAAATATAGTCTGCTGCTTTTTCTGAAGACGTGTTATGTGCTGTATCAGGAAGTTTGATGTCTTTCCCTAAGATGGCTGCAACCTCATAGGCGACACCTAGCATATTCAGGGCATCCGCACGGTTTGGCGTTAAGCCAAGCTCAAGTACCGCATCGTCTAATTGAAGTGCCTGAAGGGCATCATCTCCGGGTTTGACGTCATTTGGGAAAACAAAAATACCTTCTGCATATTCCTTTGGTACGAGTTTGCTTTCGACACCTAATTCTTGCAGAGAACAAATCATGCCATGAGACTCTTCGCCGCGCAGCTTTGCTTTTTTAATTTTAAAGTTCCCAGGAAGGACTGCGCCAACCGTTGCGACAGCCACATATTGTCCTTTATCCACATTCGGAGCTCCGCAAATAATTTGAACCGGTTCGTCTTCTCCGATATCCACGAGACATTTGTTTAATTTGTCGGCATTCGGGTGCTGTTCTCGCTCCACGACGTGTCCAACGACAACTCCTTTAATGCCTTCGCCTTTATATTCAACGGCTTCCACTTCAATTCCGCTTCTTGTGATTTTTTCTGCTAATTCATCCGGCTGAATGCCTTCTAAATCGACATAGTCTTCTAACCATTTATATGAAACAAACATGTTGATTTCCTCCTCTTAGTCCTGCTTGAATTGCTTTGTGAATCTAATATCATTTGTGTAGAAATGGCGAATATCATCAATGCCGTATTTGAGCATTGCAATCCGTTCAACACCCATTCCAAAAGCAAAGCCTTGGTAAGTTTCTGGATCAAATCCGCTCATCTTCAGGACATTTGGATGAACCATCCCAGCTCCTAAAATTTCAATCCAGCCTGTTCCTTTACATACAGAACAGCCTTTTCCTCCGCATTTAAAGCAAGACACATCCACTTCGACAGATGGTTCTGTGAATGGGAAAAAGCTTGGACGCAGTCTAATTTCACGATCTTCACCAAACATTTTTCTCGCCACTGTCTCTAGCGTACCTTTTAGATCACTCATACTAATATTGTGATCGACAACAAGCCCTTCAATCTGCATGAATTGATGTGAATGAGTCGCGTCATCACTGTCTCGTCTATATACTTTCCCAGGGCAGATGATCTTCACAGGACCTTGTCCTTTATATTTTTCAAGTGTACGTGCTTGAACTGGTGACGTTTGTGTTCTGAGTAGTGTATCCTCGGTAATATAGAAGCTGTCCTGCATATCACGTGCCGGATGCTCCTTTGGAAGATTCAGCGCTTCAAAGTTGTAATAATCCGTTTCGACCTCAGGACCTTCCTCAACGGTATAGCCCATACCAACAAATAAATCTTCAATATCTTCGACAACAATCGTTAATGGATGTCTTGCCCCTATTTTGATTGGGCTTGCTGGCAATGTAACATCGATCGTTTGAGACGCAAGTTTCTTCTTCACTTCTTCTTTTTCCAGCTGTTCATTTTTTTCAGCAATAGCACCAGCAATCTGCTCTCTCACTTCGTTTGCGAGTGCGCCCATTTTTGGTCTTTCTTCTGCGGACAGCTTGCCCATTCCGCGAAGCACCTCTGTGATCGGCCCTTTTTTCCCTAAATATTGAACACGAATGTCATTGACTTCTTTGAGCGAGCTAGCTGCTTCAACCTTCGCTATCGCTTCTAATTCAAGCTGTTTTAACGTTTCTTGCATGAGTGTAATCCTCCTTTTGATATACAAAACCGCCTGGATAAACGGCTGTTTGATCGTTTGAAGACAATAAAAAAACCCGTCCTTCTAAAAAAGAAGGGACGAGTTGTGGTCGCGGTACCACCCTTGTTAAGCACAAATACATGTGCGAATAAGCTTCATTGACATAACGGAATCAAACGAATCCGGTTCACCTTTACGCAAAACTTGCGGTCCCGGTGACAACTCCAGAGGTGAATTCCTGTTTCAGCATTCCTTAAATGCACTTTCAGTCTACGATGCATTCTCCCTATCAGGCCGCTCTTTGAAACAATCTTCCTCTATCATGGTTTTTAAAATATTAGTTTCATTATAGTGAAAATGAGCGCATGATGCAACACTATCCACGCAAATGATAGACAAGAACAGCTGCTGCAACAGCCACATTTAATGATTCTGCCTGTCCATACATTGGCACATATAAATTGTGGTCTGTCATTTGCAGAATCTCTGGGTTTATACCCGCACCTTCATTGCCCACAATTAATGCAAACGAACCTTCTGCCGTTACGCTTCTATACGCTTTCGCATTGTTTAGAGCACTTCCGTATACAGGAATGCCTTGCTCCTTACATACTGGTATGGTCTGCTGAAGGCTTTGCTTTAAAATGGGCAGGTGGAAATGCGACCCTTGTGCGGAACGGAGCGTTTTTCCGTTAAACGCATCAACTGTTCCATCGCCTAAGATCACAGCATCAAGTCCAGCGGCATCTGCTGTCCGAATGAGTGTGCCTAGATTCCCTGGGTCCTGCACTGCATCTAATAGAAGAAGTCGTTCATACTTCTTTTCTTCAAATACAGGAACTGTACAAACTGCCGCGATGTGCTGAGGCGTTTCCGTTTCGGTCATGGCAGAAAAGGCTTCCTCGCTCAGTTCATACAGTTCAATGTCCGGATCAATATGAGAAGGAAGCTTATCAGGCGATGTGACCATTAATTCTTTCACAACTCCGCTCTTCAATGCTTCTTCCACTAAGTGGATTCCCTCCACGAGAAACAGCCCCGTTTTCGTTCGTTCTTTTTTCGTATGGAGCTTTTTCCACTGTTTAATGTTTGTGTTTTTAGCAGATTCTATATATTTCAAGCGACTTTAACTCCTTTAAATATCATGAATTTATTATATCTCATGCACACTACATAATAAACCTGTCTTTGAGACAGAATAGGGCTATTACCATCAAAAAAGGAGTGTGGGCAATGGATTTTAATTTAAGAGGCGCAGTCATTCAAAACATCACTGGCCATAATCAAGAGCAGCTTGAGCATACGATTTTAGATGCCATTCAAAGCGGTGAGGAAAAAATGCTGCCAGGCCTTGGCGTGTTGTTCGAAGTGCTATGGCAAGAAGCATCAGAAAACGAGAAAAATGAGATTCTTGAAACATTAGAGCAAGGCTTAAAGCCTCATCAACAGCAATAAAAGAAGCCGGTTTGCTTATCATAGCAAACCGGCTTTTTCATTTAGCCAGTGATCGGTGTTTCCATCCGAAGCGCTGGATCACGCCAAATGTCGACCCATTTTTTAATCGCAAACACAATAATCACAAATCCTAAGATCAACATAATGATTGATAGCACCGCATTCAGCACGCTGTAACCTGATGCCTCGGGATTAAGGTATACATTTGCTACCATCCAATAGCCCGCATAATTCACTGTCACATATAAGTAAGCAAGTGGAATTAAACAAGTCAGCATATATCGCCTTTTATCTGCAATTTTTAATACAACGGTTGCTCCGATGATGAGACCGACCGATGCCATTAACTGGTTTGACACCCCAAACAGCGCCCAAATGGACCCGATGTCTCCAGAGTAAAGCAAGTAGCCCCACATAAAACAAGCAAGCGCACTTGCGAACACCGACCCAGGGACCCAGTCATTTCGTTTAAGCGGTTTATAAGCTTCGCCAAAGAAGTCTTGAATTAAATAACGTGCCACACGTGTCCCTGCATCAATAGCGGTTAAAATAAAAACAGCTTCAAACATAATGACGAATTGGAAAAAATAAGACGCCAAATGACCAAAGAACGGAATTCCCGTAAAGATATACGCCATCCCTACAGCTAATGTCACAGCTCCACCCGTTCTTCCTTCTAAATCAAGACCAATTTCCTTACTCAGCTGCGGAAGGTTCTCGACACTCATCCCGAGTGTTCTGAACACTTCTGGCGTACTGTTTATCGCAAAATAATCGCCTGGATGAAGAGCCGTAGCGGCAATTAACGCCATAATTCCAACTAGACATTCTACTAGCATTGCGCCAAAAGCGACAGGCTTCATATCACTCCAGCGGTCAAACATCTTAGGCGTTGTCCCAGATCCAACAAATGCGTGGAAACCAGATATGGCCCCGCAAGCAATGGTAATCGAAATAAAAGGCCAGACAGGACCAGCTAAAACAGGACCTCCTCCATTCACAAACTCCGTAAAGGCTGGGAATTGAATCGTTGGATTGACGACAAAGATTCCAGCAATCAATGCGATAAAAACACCTATTTTCATAAAGCTGCTTAAATAATCCCTCGGTGCGAGCAGCAGCCAAACCGGCAATGCCGCTGCAAAAAAAGCGTAGACCGGCAAGGCAAGAGCAAGCGTTTTTGTATCAAGTGTTAAAAGATCGCCAAGTGCCGTTCCTTGAATATTCGGCCCAAGGAATACGCCAACCATCAGCAAAATAAATCCCGCAGTTGTGGCCTGTTTTAAATTGCCTGTCTTTTTATAATAAAGACCAACCCCCATCGCAATTGGAATCGTGATTCCGACTGCAAATGTCCCCCAAGGGTTACGTTCTAACGCATGAAGCACAACCATAGACAAACCAGCCATTGTGATCGTAATGATAAACAGCATCGCAAGCCCTGTACAAAATCCTGCGACAGGTCCTAGCTCTTCCTTCGCTACCTCTGATAACGATTTCCCCTTTTTTCGCATTGACGCAAATAAGACGACAAGATCATGTACAGCACCGCCAATCACTGCGCCAATTAACAGCCAAAGGAGACCCGGTAAATACCCGAATTGTGCGGCTAAAATCGGACCCACTAATGGGCCGGCAGCTGCAATCGCAGCAAAGTGATGCCCAAATGTGACCCATTTATTAGTTGGCACATAATCCTTCCCGTCTTCTAATGTGTGAGCCGGTGTAGGATGATCGTCTGTCACCTTTAAGACCTTGACCATCATAAATGTGCCATAAAGACGATAGGCAATCGCTAAAATACACATAGATGCTATGACAATTGTAACCGCATTCATTTAATCATCCCCTTTGCACAAACAATTTGTTACAAATATAACATAAATTGATTGATTTTTCTCTCTTTTAAAACCAAGTTGACAAATAAGAATAATGTGTTTATTCTTAAGGTAGCTTCACCTACTTCCATAAACTCTCTTTTGACAGGGCATTCTTTAGGCTCTGTCCTTTTTATTGCTTTCATCTTACAAAAATAAAAGCCAGATCACATGTGCCTTATTCACTAGAATATTTTTTCTTCTTCTGTCAAAAACAGTTCTTTTGGCGTAACTTAAAATGACAGTTCATTTCCTGGGAAATTCAATGAAATAAAAAAAGCCCTTCCCCTATACTGAGGAAAGGCTTTCTTACTTAAGAACCGTACGTGATCTGCTCAACCGTTTTTTGATCAAGTCTTTTGATCACTTCTGTTAAAAGCTTCACTGCATTTTCATAATCATCTCGGTGAATCATCGCTGCATGAGTATGGATATATCTACTTGGTATCCCGATCGATAGTGATGGCACACCATGACCTGTTAAATGGATACCGCCAGCATCTGTCCCGCCGCCAGGCATGGAGTCGTATTGGTAAGGAATGTTCAATTCGTCCGCTGTTTGGACAACAAAATCCCGAAGCCCTTTATGAGATACCATCGAAGCATCAAATACAACAATCGTTGGCCCTTTGCCAAGTTTGCTTGTTGCTTCTTTTTCAGTAATGCCCGGCGTGTCTCCTGCTACACCAACATCAATGGCAAATCCAATATCAGGCTGGATTGTAGCCGCTGCTGTTTTAGCCCCGCGCAGGCCAACTTCCTCTTGTACAGTTGCAACACTGTAAGCAATATTCTCATGCTGAGTATTGTGTAAGTTCTTCATGACATCAATCGCAACTGCACAGCCGATACGGTTGTCCCATGCTTTTGCAAGGAGCATTTTTTCATCATTCATCACTGTAAACTCAAAATAAGGGACGATTTGATCTCCAGGTAGAACGCCCCACTCCATTGCCTGTTCTTTGCTTGATGCACCGATATCAATAAACATATCTGTGATCTCAATCGATTTTTTTCGAGCTTCAGGTGACAAGACGTGCGGCGGCTTTGAGCCAATCACACCTGTAATGTCTCCCTTTTTCGTTACAATGGTCACACGCTGCGCGAGCATGACCTGTGACCACCATCCGCCGACAGTTTGGAAGCGAATGTAGCCTTTGTCATCAATTTTTGTCACCATGAATCCTACTTCATCTAAGTGACCAGCAAGCATAATTTTAGGTCCGTTTGCGTTTCCTTCCTTCTTAGCGATTAAGCTGCCAAGGCGGTCACTGGAGACTTCATCTGCATATGATTCTATGTATGTCTGCATGACTTTTTTGACATCACGTTCATTTCCTGGAATCCCTTTTGCATCCGTTAGGTCTTTCAGCATAGTTAATGTTTGATCTAGCTTTGTCATTCCATATATCCTCCTTTATCTTCATGGTGCATTCTTATTATACAAAACCTTTTTCGTTCAATACGATCTTTTTATGAATATTTTTTCGTTTTACGAAATATTTTTTTAAAAAAAGTTGAAACCTTTTGGCCTTTTCATTCGTAGTATATCAGATAACGGTATTGGAGGTGCATCCTGTCATGTTTGTAATCCTCATTAGACTAGCTCTTGTTGCACTGCTTGTCTACATCTTCTACATGGCGGTAAAATTCTTCTCAAATCCGAGAAGAAAGCTGAAACAAGCACAATTAAAAGAAGGCTTTTATTTTATGGACGAACAACAAAATGCACGTAAAAATTTTAATTTCGTCTATAAAGGTGTCTTGTTTGAAGGGGAGAAGCATGTTCCGTCTAAGGATCATCCTCTATTTGTCCACTCCATTTACGTTTGGACGGAGTCACCTGAGAAGCTAAGTGAATTTACATTAGAAGACTTTGAAAAATTGGAGGAAAACATTATCGAACGTTATCCTCAAACAAAAATTGATTGGGATCAGCCCATTAAAAAAATCAAACAAAAAAAAGGAGCAGACACGCCGTCTTGATGGCGTCTGCTCCTTTTTCAGATGAACTTGATATATCCTAATATGATCAACTGCACCATGATTAACACTGGCATGCCAATTTGAAAGGCAGGATGCTTTGTTTTATGACGGAAATACTGCATCCCTAGATACGATCCGAAAGCCCCAAAAAGCACGGCAGCACTCCATAAGTGCGCCTCTGAAATTCTCCATTTATGCGCTTTTGCCCGGCGCTTGTCCTCTCCCATGAGAAAGAAACCATAGCCGTTTACCAAGATCAGCAGCACAATCAACGCGATATTCATTCATTTCACCTCACATGATGAGCAAAAAAGATCACCCCTCGACGGAATGATCTTTCATATGACTTACTTGTCTAGTTGTGCTTTTGCAGCATCAGCAAGCTGATTGAATGCACTTAGGTCATTCACAGCAAGGTCAGCAAGCATTTTGCGGTTTACTTCGATACCAGAAAGCTTTAGGCCATGCATTAAACGGCTGTAAGAAAGACCGTTCATACGAGCTGCAGCATTGATACGAGTGATCCATAGTTTACGGAAGTCACGTTTTTTCTGACGACGGTCACGGAAAGCGTAGTTTCCAGATTTCATCACCTGTTGGTTTGCTACTTTGTATAATCTATGTTTTGAACCGAAATAACCTTTTGCTAATTTAAGAACCTTTTTACGACGCTGACGCGACACAGTTCCGCCTTTTACTCTTGGCATTGTAATTCCCTCCTATGATTCCTATTCCAAATTACTTGATGTTTGCAAGTTGTTGTTTGATACGTTTGAAATCTCCAGCACTTACGATTGCGCTCTTACGCAATTTACGTTTTTGCTTTGTAGATTTGTTAGCGAACAGGTGACTTGTGTACGCATGAGAACGTTTAAGTTTACCAGAACCTGTTTTTTTGAAACGTTTAGCAGATCCGCGGTGAGTTTTCATTTTTGGCATTGGATATTTCCTCCCTCTGTTACTTTACTTTTCGACTTTTGGTGCAAGCATGAGGAACATGCTACGGCCGTCCATCTTAGGTTTTGTTTCTACTGTTGCTACTTCAGCGCAAGCTTCAGAGAAACGGTCTAACACGCGCTGTCCGATTTCTTTATGCGTAATCGCACGCCCTTTAAAGCGGATAGAAGCTTTCACTTTATCGCCCTTTTCAAGGAATTTGATTGCATTACGGAGCTTCGTGTTAAAATCATGTTCATCAATTGTCGGGCTCAACCGAACTTCTTTTAAGCTAATGATTTTTTGATTCTTACGTGCCTCTTTATCCTTCTTCTGCTGTTCAAATCGGAACTTACCATAGTCCATGATTCGGCAAACAGGTGGTTTTGCATTTGCAGCAACTAACACAAGGTCAAGATTGGCTTTAGCAGCTATCTCCAGAGCTTCCTGGCGGGTTTTAATCCCCAGCTGATCGCCATTTTGTCCGATCAAACGAACTTCACGCGCACGAATACCTTCATTAACTAATTGATCTTTGCTAATAGTGAGCCACCTCCATGAGATTTTGAATTGAGTTCACAATTCATTTTGACCATTTCGTTGTATGTTTTACAGGCAAACAAAAAGTGTGGGCATATAAAACACCCACACTGCGAACATTTGCATGAAAAAATAAATGTACGGTCAACCTGTCAACTACAAACACGTGTCAATCAGGTGAGAAGCGGGTGCTTCTGCTTGTGATATCTATTCAATTCGTTAATTATTCTACACAATTTTCATTTGTCCGTCAAGTAAGCGAACTCTTGAAACAACTTTTTCATTTTAGCATGATTAATCGAATTGGGCAAGGCTTTTTCAAAACAATGACGCCATCAAAGAATGAATTGCATAAAGATTGGGATGACAATGACGGTCACAACTCCTACGACCACAACGGCGATACTTGCCATGGCCGCTTCTACTTCTCCCATCTCAATCCCAACAGAGACGCCAAGTGCATGTCCTGATGTACCGAGTGCAAGCCCTTTCGCCACTGGATTTTTAATTCGAAACCATTTTAAGAAGAAAGCACCTAGTGCATACACAATGACTGCATTAAATATGACCGCAAAGGCTGTGATATCTGCAATTCCGCCAATATCCTTTGCAATCGGAAGAGCAATCGCTGTCGTCGCTGCCTGTGGGAGCATACTTTTCATTACAGCCGCATCAAGATGAATTCCTTTTGCTACAACATACACAATTGTAATGGAGCAAAGTGACCCTACAAAAATAGCGGATAAAATCTGCCACCAATATTTTTTAAGCAATGCGCGCTGCTTATAAAGCGGAATAGCGAAAGCAATCGTCGCAGGCTCTAAGAAAAACTTGATAATCTTGCCGCCCTCATTATAATCTGCATAGGAAAAACCGCCAATTTTTAAAAATAAAATACCTAACACCATGGCCACAAAAAGTGGTGTGAATAAAAAGAAGCCTTTTGATTTTTTAAATAAGAATGTACCGATTCCAAAGGCGACCAATGAGACGACTATACCAAAATAAGGACTCATCGTACTTGTACCCATCCTGCATCTCTCCTTTAATGCGTACTTGAAGCTGGTTTATTAGAATGAGAAGGAGTCGATTTGCTCTCCTTTGTCTCTTTACGTTTCTGTGGTTTGTCTGATAATTGCATGAGAAGCTGCGTGAATAGCCCTGTCGCTGCTAGTAACATAATCGTTGCAATGATAATGACACCGACGACTTGCACACCTACTTCTTGCATGACACCTAGTGATTGAATAACCGAGATACCAGAGGGAACAAATAGAAAGCTAATGAGCCCTGTCAATGATGTACCTAATTGCTCCACTTGCTCCAGTTTGACGATTTTCGTTGTCAGCAAAACAAATAATAGAACCAGACCAATCACAGATGCAGGCATCGGAATTGGTAAATACATTGAAATGAGATTAGAAACGAACATTACGGTTGCAAAGATAAATGCTTGAGATAGAAACCCATATACTTTAGTGGCACTCATGCCCCTTCACCTCTTTCTTCGACTGCCCTCAGTATACGGAATGAAATAAATGAATGAAGCGTTTACAATCAAACTCGCCGAATTCAATGAATGAAATGCAGAAAACGAGTATTGAAATACAAATAAAAAAGCCGTCCTATTCTAGCAGGAGCGACTTCTTTAGTTCTTTGGCGTAAGTGCGGCTGACAGGAATAATCGACCCGTCTGTCATATGCAGATTATACGTCGAATTAAACCATGGCTGTACTTCTTTCATATGAGAGGTGTTCACGATATAACTTCGATGAACCCTCATAAAGTAAGCCTCAGGGAGTTTCTTTTCAATGACCACAAGCGGTTCTGTGACCTCATACATGTGATCCTTTGTTTTCACGACCTTTTTCCCCTCACTAAGCCCTACATACATGATCTCTTCTACTTGCAGAATGACAATTGAGTCATCGACTGAGATGGCTAATTTTTGCTGATGGGGGATTTTCTCATCTGACAGCTGGTGGTCTTGCGTCTCAACAGATTTCCACTTTTTAAACTTTTGGATCGTTTGCAAAAGCCGTTCTTCATCAAATGGTTTTGTTAAATAATCAAGCGCACTGACCTCAAACGCCTTCAGCGCATACTGATCAAATGCTGTCGCAAATACAATCGCTGGCGGATCAGACATCCGGTTGAGCCTTTTGGCAATATCAAATCCATTTTCACCTGATAAATCAATGTCTAAAAAGAGCAGGTCCGGCTTATGATCCACCATCCGGTCAAAAGCAGATTCTATATTTTCTGCTTCCTCTATTTGAACATCCTCTTTCGTTCTGCGTAATAAGTATTTTAATTCATCTCTTGCTAACACTTCATCATCTACGATTAATACGTTTATCAACGAAAATCATCCTTTTTTACATAGTCCATTGGAATGCGAAATGAGATGTCAGTGCCTTGATCGCTATGAATGGATAAAGCGGCTTGTCTGCCAAAAATCCCTCTTAACCGCTGATCTAAATTAAAAAGAGCCGTACCTGTTCCTTCTTTGGATTCAACAGGCGCTTTTAATAGCTGAGCCATCTTGTCATTCTCGATTCCCTGTCCATTATCCGTCACTTTCATATTGACATGCCCATCTTTCATCACAGCGGATACGATGACTTCACAGCTCGTTTGATGTTTAGGAAAAGCGTGTCTCACTGCGTTTTCAACAAGCACCTGAAGCACAAATGGTGGAATCATCACCTGCTCCAGCTCCTTTTCAATTTGAAAGGTCACATGGTATTTATTTGGAAACCTCGCTTGTTCAAGTGACAAATATGCTTCTACATGCTGAATTTCTTTATGAAGTGGAATGAGCAGCTGGCGGGCGCCTTGCAAATTGGATCGAAAATAAATACTCAGTTGCAGCAGCAGCTTCCTAGCCATCTCTACGTTCGTTCTACACAAGACAGAGATGGTATTAATGGCGTTAAATAAAAAGTGCGGATTCACTTGCGCTTGAAGCGCTTTGATCTCTGCATCTTTTAGCAGACGGCTTTGGGTTTCTGCCTCCCCAAGCTCAAGCTGTGTGGAAAACAGCATTGCCAGGCCTTCTGCAAGCTCCTCTTCCACCCTGCTTAATCCGACCGGAGAATTGAAATACATTTTTAACGTTCCGATCGTTTGACCATTGGAGGTAAGGGGCAGCACAATCGCCGCTTGAAGCGGGCAATGGGTGACTGAACAATTGATTTCATCTTTCGAATGCGCCTTCATAATTTTGCCGCTCATCAATACTTGTTTCGACAGCCCTGTAATGAGGCTTTTCGATGGAATATGATGATCCGTCCCATCTCCAACATGCGCTAAAATCTTTTCTGTATCGGTTAAGGAGACCGCATCTGTTTCTGTTAATCGATGAATGATCTCCGCCACGCTTTTACATGACTGTTCATTTAACCCTTGGCGGAAGAAAGGCAGCGTTTGATCGGCGATTGAAAATACACGGTGTGTCTGCATCGCCTTTGCCTGCTCTTCTTGCCTAATGACTGACTGTAAAATCGATAAAAAGATAAAGCTGCCAATTCCATTCACAAAAATCATCGGCAAAGCAATGATACTCACAAGCCCCCAAGCATCAGCAAATGGTCTTGCAAATAGAAGAATAATGATCATTTGCAAGGATTCCATTGCCACACCAAAAAGTGCGGCTTGGCGAGGTGTCACCATTCGATTCTTCCGCTTAAACCTGCTGCCGACATAGCCAGCAATCACACCGGCTAAAATCGAAGAAATCGCACAGCTGAGTGCCGTGCTTCCTCCTAATGAATAGCGATGAATCCCAGCTAGAAGCCCTGCACCAATGCCAACAAATGGCCCTCCTATTAATCCGCCCATTTCGATTCCCATGATTCTCGTATTGGCAATTGAGCTTGACGAGCCGAGATGATAGGAAAACTCATGATTCATGACCATCTGCTGCTGGATTTCAATTCCTGTGTAATTGCTGATAATACTAAAAGAAGCAAAAATAAAGACAAGGACTGCCTTTTTTCGAAACCCTTCATTATGAAGCAATAGATTGCGAAAGCCCTTCACATGGGCAAGCACAAACCCTAAAATAACGATGATCCCAACACGCTCGATCATCATAATAATTAAATGAAGCAAACCTGCCACCTCAATTGGATGTATGTATTATTTACTGTCTTTCTATTCTATCATGTGCGGTCAATGTTCAAATATCTCTCAAATCTTTTCTTTATTGCCCTCATCTTCTATTGTAAAATGAACTTGAGCCGTCACTTGCAATTGAAGGTAACACATACATAACAAGGGAGAAGATCATGAAAGCCGTATTTTTCGATTTAGATGATACTTTGCTTTGGGATGAAAAAAGCATTCATACCACTTTTCAGGAAACATGCCGCGAAGCGGAAAAAAAATATGGACTGAATCCAGAAACATTTGAACAGATTGTTCGTGAAGAAGCAAGAAAGCTGTATTCGTCCTATGAAACATATGATTATACTGTCATGATCGGAATTAATCCTTTCGAAGGACTGTGGTCCAATTTTAGTGAACCGATTAGCGAAGGCTTTCAAAAATTGAATGCCCTTGCACCAGAGTACCGCAAGAACGCTTGGACCAATGGCTTAAAAGAAGCAGGAATTGACGATGAGGCATTTGGACAATATTTGGCTGATTTTTTTGCAGCCGAGCGGAGAAAACGCCCATTTGTCTATGAAGAAACGTACCCTGTTTTAGACCGTCTGAAAGGCAGCTATGAATTGCTCCTTTTAACAAACGGAGATCCTAGTCTTCAAAAAGAAAAACTAGCAGGTGTTCCTGAGCTTGCGCCTTATTTTAATGAAATTGTGATTTCAGGAGATTACGGGAAAGGCAAACCTGACTCTGGCATCTTTGAACACTGCCTTCAGCTGTTAAATCTAACAAAAGACGATGTGATCATGGTCGGAGACAATCCAAAAACAGATATTCTTGGGGCATCTCGAGCCGGGATTCAAACCGTTTGGATCAATCGGCATGGCAAAAAGAATGAAACAGATGTAACGCCAGATTATGAAATCAAAGACTTACATGAATTGTTTGATATATTAAAATAGAACACAAAAAACACCCTTCTCCTGGGGACTGACCCCCGTTTTTGAGACAGGGATCAAAACACCTTTATACAGCCAATTGCCGATAGTTTATCGGTGATTGGTTGTTTAGTTTCGTTTGAATACGAATGTTGTTATAATAATAAATGTATTCTTT
>Ga0209295_1000115_pt1 | contig 99578 bp, 113 predicted proteins | sample Porto_5metaG_FD_187428 | JGI IMG/M metagenome (GOLD analysis project Ga0209295, IMG submission 187428) | Marine algal microbial communities from Porto, Portugal - Porto_5 metaG (SPAdes) (version 2) | ecosystem: Host-associated > Algae > Red algae > Unclassified | place: Portugal: Porto...
ATGATCTCTTTCATAGGTACGCCTGCCAATCTCATTTCTACAGCCTTCTGTTTGACTTCAACCGGATAACTCACTCTTGTCCCCATAGAAAAAACACCTCCATGTTTTATTTCGGATCACAACGATCCATTTTCAAACTTGAAGGTGTTTTTTATTTGTCTCATCTTATGGGGTCAGTTCCTAGTGACTCGTCAAGGAGTTTTTTCTTTATGCCGTTGGAGCGGACTGACTTTTTTTAGACAGCAGCTTTTCAATGCTGACAAGCTGAACACATAATGTAAAGATGTCAATCGCTTGCTCTAGTTCTTCAAGTGATGGGAACGTTGGCGCAATGCGAATGTTACGATCAAGCGGGTCTTTTCCATAAGGATAAGTCGCGCCTGCACCTGTCATGGTCACACCAGCTTCTTTTGCCTTTTGCACAACAGCTTTTGCACAATGATCAAGCGTATTTAAACTAATAAAATATCCGCCATTTGGCTTGTGCCATTCTGCAATGTCTTTCCCGCCAAGTGTTTCATCAAGAATGGAAAGAACGAGGTCAAACTTTGGCTTAATGATCGCAGCATGTTTTCTCATATGTTCCTTCAAGCCCTCTGGATTCTTGAAGAAACGAAGGTGTCTTAATTGATTGATTTTGTCTGGTCCAATCGTTTGAATCGATAATTGTTTTTGAGTAAAGCTCACATTATCCGGGCTAGATGCCATGAGTGCAATACCTGAGCCTGGGAATGTAATTTTAGAAGTAGACGCAAACATAAACACACGATTTGGGTGCCCTGCTTCCTCTACTGCTTGAAAAATATCTTTTAACGTATCAGGCGTATCAGTTAGGTGATGGACTGCGTATGCATCATCCCAAAAAATGCGGAAGTCGTCTGCTTTTGTTTTCATCGAAGCAAGGCGGTCAACCACCTCATCTGAATACGTAATGCCATCTGGGTTGCTATATTTTGGTACACACCAAATGCCTTTGATCGCTTCATCTTCTGCGACCAATTTTTCGACCTGATCCATATCAGGTCCATCAGCTTTCATATCTACCGTGATCATCTCTATGTTAAATAGCTCACAAATGGAAAAGTGACGGTCATATCCCGGGCTTGGTGCAAGGAATTTTACCTTTGGCAGCTTTCCCCAAGGTGTTTTGCTGTCATATACGCCGTGGGTCATGGCACGGGCAATGGTATCGTGCATCATATTAAGACTGGAATTACCGCCGATGATGATTTGTTCTGGTTTCAGATTGAGCACATCTGCAAAAAATGTCTTCGTTTCAGGAAGCCCTGTCAAACCGCCATAGTTACGCACATCTGTGCCATCTTCAGCCGTCATCGCATCCTTTGATGTCACAACATCGAGCATACCCATAGACAAATCGAGCTGTTTTGGTGAAGGTTTTCCTCTAGACATGTCTAAGTGTAAGTTTTTACTTTTATAAGCTTCGTACTCATTTTGTAGTGCTGCATATAGGTCATTTAATTCTGCTTCACTTAACGCTGTAAAACCGCTCATCTTTGATTGTGCCTCCCGTATTCTTCATAGTTTCATTCGTCATTTGTTTTTTCTTCACCATTTTACCACTACCTGAAAAAGAGAGTCATTATAAATATCAAAAAAATCACACAACTTTTTTTGACGATTCATCCAATTTTTACAGGGTGCGGTCAATGGAAAAAGAAGAGAAATCCTGTGCAGCTTCTGTCAGCGGGAATATATCGCGGGCTTCTTTCAATAGTTGTTTCAGTGCCTCTTCTCCTTGGTAACGTGCACTAATATGGGTCAAAATTAATCTTTTTGCGCCTGCTTCCTGCGCTGTTTTCGCTGCTTGCTCTGTCGTGCTGTGATAATAATTGTAGGCTAGATCAGCATCTTCTTTACCGAATGTTGCTTCATGGACTAACACATCCGCATCCTTGGCAAGCCTTGTTATATTCTCGCATAAACGGGTATCTCCTGAAAATGCAACGATCCTCCCTTTTTTAGGGGGTTCCAAATAATCGGTTCCATCAATGATTCTTCCATCTTCGAGTGTCACGGTTTCCCCATTTTTCAACTTCTGATACAAAGGTCCAGGTTTTACACCGATTTCTTTTAGGTCTTCGGCTTTTAATGCACCTGGTACATCTTTTTCCACTACCCGATAGCCGTAAGCTGGAATACCGTGAGATACTCGTCTTGCTTCTACTTGAAAGGTATCATCTTCAAATACGATCCCTTCATCTATCTCTATGATATGCAGCGGATATGTCAAATGCGTTTGTGTAGCTGAAAGTGCTGCGTTCACAAACGCTTTGATGCCCTTAGGTCCATAGATCGTTAGTTCATCCTCTCCGCCTTGGAAGGATCTGCTGCCAAGCAGTCCTGGGAGACCGTATACATGATCACCATGCATATGAGTGATAAATATTTTCTCAATTTTTCTCGGTTTAATCGTTGTATGTAATATTTGATGCTGCGTCGCTTCTCCACAATCAAAAAGCCACACTGCTTTTCTTTCTTCTAAAAGCTTTAGCGCAGTGCAAGTGACGTTTCTAGTTTTTGCAGGAATGCCTGCACCAGTTCCTAAAAAGAGCAGTTCCATTACTTTTCCTCCTAAAGCCGGTATACAATATCTTCATTCATATAGAATACATGAAGAGAAGGTAAATGTGAATTCACCGGAATTTTCGAAAAAAGTCAAACGAGAGCAGAAAAAGTCGAATCAAATGTTTGCTTTACGAACAATGAACCTTTAAAATAAAGAAAATGTACATACATTCTGGTTTTTACAACAATGCTACGAATAAAGTGAGGTACTTTTCGTGAATACAGAAACTAACAATCCAAAAGCAGTCATTGTCATTTTTGGCGCAACAGGAGATCTTGCCAAACGCAAGCTCTACCCTTCTATACATAGACTTTATCATAGCGGAAAACTTGGTGATCAATTCGCCGTCGTGGGTGTTGGACGCCGTCCGTGGTCTCATGAGGATCTAAGAGCTGTGGTGAAAGAATCTGTTTCTTCTAATGATGCAGAAGCGAAAATAGAGGAATTCAGTTCACATTTTTATTATCACGACTTTGACGTATCAAGCCCTGCTTCCTATCAATCGCTTAACACACTTCTAGCAGGCCTTGAAGATACGTACAGTATCCCAAACAACCGGATGTTCTATTTAGCGATGGCACCGGAATTCTTCGGAACGATTGCAAAGTTCCTAAAAAGTGAAGGTGTATCAAAAACAACTGGCTGGTCAAGACTTGTCATCGAAAAACCATTTGGCCATGACTTGCCAAGTGCGAAAAAGTTAAATGAAGAAATTCGAGATGCATTCTCTGAAGATCAAATTTATCGTATTGACCACTATCTCGGTAAACAAATGGTTCAAAACATTGAGGTCATCCGTTTTGCAAATGCCATCTTTGAACCACTTTGGACAAACCGATATATCTCAAACATTCAAATTACATCTAGTGAATCATTAGGGGTTGAAGACCGGGCCCGTTATTACGAAAGTTCAGGTGCACTAAGAGACATGGTCCAAAACCATATGCTTCAAATGGTTGCACTTTTAGCAATGGAGCCGCCAATTAAACTGAATACCGAGGAAATCCGCAGCGAAAAACGGAAAGCATTACGCGCTCTTCGTCCTTTCTCTAAAGATGAGGTCGATCAATTCTTTGTCCGCGGACAGTATGATGCTGGTACGGTTGATGGCGGCATGGTTCCTTCGTATCTTGAAGAGCAAAATGTAGACCCGAACTCAAACACGGAAACATTCGTTGCAGGGAAGCTGCTCATTGATAACTTTAGATGGGCCGGCGTGCCATTTTACATTCGTACTGGAAAACGTTTAGAAAAGAAATCTACTCAGATCGTTGTTCAATTTAAAGACATTCCAATGAACCTGTACTATGGTAACGGAAATTCCATGCATCCAAACTTACTCGTCATCCACATTCAGCCAGATGAAGGTATTACCCTTCACCTGAACGCTCGTAAGCTTGATGGCGGTACATTTGCAAAACCGATTAAGCTCGACTACCAAACAAACTATAACGACATCATGAATACACCAGAAGCCTATGAAAAACTGATTCATGACTGCTTGCTAGGCGATGCTACGAACTTTGCTCACTGGGATGAAGTGGCGCTTTCTTGGAACTTTGTGGATCCGATTTCTGAGAAATGGGCAGAAAACAAAACATTAAAACCAAATTATCCTGCTGGTTCTATGGGACCGAAAGAAGCCGATGAGCTTCTAGAAAAAGACGGGTATCATTGGTGGAATATATAAAATGATATAAAAAAGAGCAGTCTCCCTTGGGGGTTCTGCTCTTTTTTTAACGTCCTGTTTTTGTAATTTCAACCGTTGAAAAGTCGAACTTATCATAGCGGTGATGACTAAAGGAGTACTCAAACGGCCGGCCTGTGTTTAAATAAGCAACCTGCTCGACTTCTAGCACAGGATCCGTTGGGTCACAGCCTAAATATTGCTGGTCCAGCTCGTCTGATTTAGCTGCTCTAATTTTCTTATGCGCTCCTGCCACTTTTAATTTCAAATCATTTGATATGTAGCCATAGATTGATCCCAATAGAACCTCTTCATCTATTCCCTTAATGAGATTGACGGGCATAAACGTTTTTTCTAATACATATGGCTCCTCGTCCACAAGACGAAGACGGATGATGTCATAAATGGGTGTGGTGGAGTCTATGGATAGGTGGGCTGCCACCTCTTTGCTTGGAAAATGGACATCAAAGTGAATGATTTGAGTCGTGACGTTTTTATCCGCCATGACTTTTGTGAACCCTTTATTTTCATGTCCTGACACATTGATTGCCCCTTGATTGAGCGCTGCCTTCACAATAAATGTACCGTGTCCTCTTTTTCTAAAGAGCAGACCTTCTGCTACGAGAAGATCGAGCGCACGCTTCATCGTCATTCGGCTGCATTGAAATTCAGCGGCAAGCGAGTTTTCATCTGGAATGGGTTGATCTTCTGGATAATATGCTGTTCCTATTCGTTTTCTGATTTCTTCTGAAATGAGTTCGTACTTTTTCATCTCACACCACCAACTGACTTGTTTTTTCATAGCTTCCTCTCATTCTACACTAAGCCTAGTGAGCTTAAAAGGTACGAGCCATTTTTGTTTCATCCACTTACCCTCACATAAGAAAAATACTTGCCCTTTTCAAGGAAAGAGCAAGTATTTTGATTAAAAACCGTTATTTTCTGATACCGATTGAAACCAGTATCCGCTTTTCTTAATCGTACGTTTTCCGTCTTCTTGAAGATCAACTGAGACAAATCCATAGCGATTCTTATAGGCATTCGACCATGACCAGTTATCCATAAACGTCCACAGATGATAGCCTTTTACATTACTTCCTTCTTGAATGGCTTGATGCACCCATTTAAGATGCTCAGAAATAAAGTCAATGCGGTAATCGTCATGAATCATTCCTTCTTCATCCTTAAACCGCTCTTCTCCTTCGACACCCATTCCATTTTCAGAAATAAAGCATTCAATATTATCATAGTCTGTTTGGACTTTTTTCAATATATCATAAATGCCTTTTTCATAGATTTCCCAGCCGCGATACACATTCATTTTTCTTCCAGGCATGTCAAACGCATCAAAATAATGATTTGGCATAAATGGGGCATTTGGATGCGGCATATGCTCTTTCGCTTTCACTCTTCTTGGCTGATAATAGTTGATTCCAAGGAGGTCGACGGTATTCTCTTGAATGAGCTCAAGGTCTCCTTCTTGCATACTCGGCATAAAGCCTTCTTTCTTTAACACCTCTACTAGTTTCTCTGGGAAATGTCCCTTCACCGCAGGATCTAGGAAGGAACGGTTAAAGAAAGCATCCGCCATCTCAGCTGCTTCTACATCGCGCGGATTCTGGCTTCTCGGATAAGATGGGGTAAGATTGAGGATGATGCCAATCTTCCCGCCTTGCTTCAACTTTTTATAAGCCGCAATCGCCTTCGCATTTGATAAAAGTTCATGATAACCGACCTGTACAGCCTTTTGGAAATCGACTTCATTTGGATAATGAAAGCTATACATATATCCGCCTTCTACAGGAACGATCGGTTCATTATGGGTAAACCATTTTTTCACCCGATCGCCAAATAATTGAAAGCATAATTCTGCATAGCTCACATAATCATCTACTACCTGTCTGTTGACCCAGCCGCCTTTTTCCTGTAGCGCCATTGGCATATCGAAATGGTACAGGTTCACAAACGGCTCAATATCATGTGCAATCAGTTCGTTGATCACATCATTGTAAAAAGATACTGCTTCTTCATTGACCGAACCTTTCCCTTCAGGCAAAAGACGTGACCAGGAAATGGATAACCGGAATGAATTGTGCCCAATTTCTTTCATCAGACGAATATCTTCTTTATATTTTCGGTAAAATTGGGATGTCACGTTCGGTCCTACGCCATCAAAAAAACGAGTCGGCTCTTGCCCAAACCAATGATCCCAAATATTCGGTCCTTTTCCATCACCAGGGACGCTGCCTTCTGTTTGCGTGGCAGAGGCAGAAGATCCCCACCAGAAACCTTCTGGAAATGTATATGATTGCTTGTTATTTTCCATCGACATGTATTGAGTCTCCTTCACCTTTGATGTTGGTTGTTTTTGTTTTTTCCGTTGTGGTTATTTTTTCATTTTTCACATTCATACGGTCAATAAATTTCAGGAACGGGAACCAAATGACAAACACGATCATCAGGTTAAACAGCTGAAGCAGGCCGCCCGCCAGTGAATTGGTTGCCATTATTCCGCTAATAAAGATCGGCACCGTCCAGGGAATATTCACGCCAGTCGGCGGTGGTACAATGCCTGATGCCATCGCAAAATAAGAAATACATGTAATAACCATTGGCGCCAAAATCCATGGAATGAGAATAAGCGGGTTCATGACAATCGGTAAACCGAAGATAATCGGTTCATTGACGTTAAATAATCCTGGTCCTAAGCCGAGCTTTGCTACTTGTTTTAATTGCTTACTTTTCAGGAAAATTAAAATCGTAAACACAACAGCCAGCGTCATACCGGTTCCGCCCATACCAACCGTATAAATTTCGATAAACTGCTTGCTGATGATATTCGGAACCTCACCAGTTTTTGTATAGCTCTCTAGGTTTTGAATGGACAACGTATTCCAAATGGGGTCCATGACAGAGTTGATAATAATTTGGCCGTGAAGCCCAAAGAACCAAAGAATTTGTATAAAGAAAACAGCGATCAAGGTCGGAATGATACCGCTTCCAAGTCCGACAAGCGGTGCCTGAATCGCATGATAAATCAAGTCATGCATATTTGTTTTGAAGCCTTGTGTAATGATGATATTGATCAGTAAAAAGGCTGTGAGTGTCAAAGTAGCCGGGATCAGTGCAGCAAAAGACTTAGCAACAGCTGGCGGAACCCCCTGCGGCATATTGATGACAAATTTCTTTTGGACAAAATAACGATAAATTTCAGCAGACAAAAAGCCTGTGATCATTCCAAGGAACATCCCCTTTGCTCCTAAACGATCGACTGGTATTACGCCTGCAATAGATGCACCGCCTTCTTGTTCTAGTAGAAATGGCGTCAGAAGTAAGAAAGACGCTAATGCAATCACGCCGCCAAATACAGCTTCCACATCATAGCTTTTCGATAAATAGTAGCCAATCCCAAATACAACAAACACACTCATAATGCTGATGGTCGCACTTGGCGCGATATTCAGTGCAGACTGGACGCCTTCCAGTGCGGTTTGACTCATGATTTTATCTAAAAATGGCAAATTCATTAGCACAACCATAATGGAACCAAAAATGGTGAGCGGGAACGCAAGCATAAAGGCATCCCGTAATACGCCCAAATAGCGGTTGTTGTTCAGTCTCCCAGCAATTGGAACCAAAATAGCACTTATTTTATCAAACATTGGTTTCCCCCCTTGTTTACACCTTTTATTGTTTAAGCGTTTGGAAAATTGGCAGGAGCTCTCCCACAAGCTCCTTGATCGTAATAGTCGACATTAAGTGGTCTTCGGCGTGCATGAGCAATAAGGAGAAAGGCGTTTTCTCCCCGCCTGCCTCTTGCTGCACGAGTTGAAAATGGATGCCATGTGCATGACGTAAATCTTCTTCTGCTTCTTTCATGAGACCAAATGCCTCATCTTCTTGACCTTCTCGAAATTGTTTAAGAGATTGAAGCAATTTGCTGCGTGCATTACCGCTGTGTAAGATCAATTGAAAACTGACTTGTTCCTCTGTGAGCCCTTCGAGTGTTTTCTTTTCCATTCTTTACGATTCCTCCATCAATGTAACGGCTTGTTCATACGCTTTTTGTCCATCGGCAAGCCCGTACGCCTGCATATCGATGACCTCTACTGCAATCCCGTATTTTGTTGCTTCTTTTTGAAGATCCCCTTTTAAAAAGCTCATTTGCGGTCCAATTAACACAACATCCGCATTCGCCATTTCTTTTCTCGCTTGATCTTGCCCAACTGCCCAAATTTCTGCCTCGTCCCCTATTGAGTCGGCATGAGCCTTCATCTTTGTAACTAGTAAACTCGTAGACATTCCTGAACTGCATGCTAATAAAATACGTTTCATTTCTCTCACCCCATTGTTGTAATAAAAGCGCTTCCATTTAATATTATATATTTTTATTTTTAAATGTCTAGACATTTCATTTTATTTGTCTGTATTTTATATAAAAAAAGAGCGTTTGTTTGTGTACGCTCTTTTTCTTTCTTCTTATCCTTTTCCTGCTTGGAAGCCAGGATATTTTGTCATGCCGCCGTCCACATAGAGTGTCAAGCCTGTGACATAGCTTGCCTCTTTTGACGCCAGCCAGACAGCACATGCTGCCACTTCTTCAGGCTTTCCAATATAGCCAATGGGGATCAGTTCAATCACGCCTTTTTTCAATGCGGGATCATCGAACTTTTCCTTATTGATCGGGGTATCGATGGCGCCTGGTGCAATACTGTTTACACGTATTTTTTTAGGGGCATATTCTAGTGCCAGCGTTTCTGTCAGCAGCTTGGCGCCCCCTTTACTTGCTGCATAATGCACGAAATGAGGCCAAGGGATTTGCTGGTGAACCGATGACATATTGATGATCGATCCTTCTATTCCGTGATCTGTCATATACTTCAATGCATCACGGCAGCCTAGAAACATACCTGTTAAATTGGTCGACATGACTTTGTTCCAATTATCCAGCGTCATTTCTGTGGAAGGCACTTCGTTTTCAATGCCTGCGTTATTGATCATGACATCAAGGCTTCCGTACGTATGAACGGCTTTATCAACCATTGCCTGCATATCCTCTTCCTTTGAGACATCTCCCTTGATTTTCACAGCTTGTCCGCCATTTTTTTGAATATCCGCAATGGTGTCATCTGGATTTTCTTGATCTGAGAAATAATTGATCACCACATTGGCTTTTTCTTGTCCAAACCGGCGCGCCATCGCTTGACCTATTCCTGTACCAGCTCCTGTAATCAGGACTGTTTTCCCTTTTAAATCTGGATACATTCGTTTACCCTCCTATTTTGTAAAGCCTAGCAGCACGCCGCCTGCAATGATCATCAAGCAGCCTGCAATGACAAAGCTTGTTCTGGATGCTTTCTCTTTTAATAAGTAAATGCCGCCTAATGTTGAGATGACTATACCTGTCTGTGACATCGAAAAACTTACGGCAACACCAATAAGCGGAATAGCCAAAAGAAGTCCAAGATTTCCTGTCGACCACACAAGGCCGGCAATGATATTTTTAAACGTATATTTACTAAACGGGTTCTGCTTAAGACTAATCGCCAAGGATGAAAGCAGCATGCCGACCGATTGCGGAACGAGCGCAGACCAGCCATCAATATGAAACCATCTCAAAATGACAACATATCCGACATAACCAACCGTTGAGATGAGCAGAATCATGATCCCTTTTTTGAAATTGCCACCGTTCCCGCCACCATTCTTTTTTTGGCCGAGCGATGTCAGCACAACACCTGCAATAATCAGTAAAATAGCACAAGAACCAATGAGTATGACCGTCATCGTTTGCCATTCTTTGAAGACCATGACGCCAAATAAAGTAGTGCTCACAAGCTGCATGCCCGTTGACAAAGGAACCGCCTTCGAGACTCCGAGAAACGCAACACTTGAAAGCTGATTCATTTGTCCAATGCTCCAAAAGATGCCTGAAATCACAGAAACCGCAAAAATAAGCGATGTCAGCTCTGGCATTTTGATGAAGAAGGCTGCAATTGAAAATATAAATGCACCAAGCGTAATACCAAGGGTTTGCTGGTAAGCATTCCCGCCAAGTTTGACACTGATGAGAACAATACTTCCCCAAAATATCGCTGGGAGAAGTGCATATAAGATGCCCACTTCGATCCCTACTTTCTTTTCTTTTTTACATAGCATCCCTCTTTTTCGCATTTTTAGCCGAAAAGATGCAAACACAAAAAAACCTTACCAAAGGGTAAGGTTTTTCAGTCGTTCTATGTTTATTTCATCCATTCCGTATGGAAGATGCCTTCTTTATCTGTGCGCTCATACGTATGGGCACCGAAATAGTCACGCTGCGCTTGAATTAAGTTCGCTGGCAGGACAGCTGTGCGATAGCTATCAAAGTAAGCAAGTGCACTTGACAATGAAGGAACAGGAACTCCTTGCTCCACTGCAAGCGAAATGACTTTACGAAGAGATGATTGATAGCTTTGAGCAATATCCTTAAAGTAAGGATCAAGCAATAGGTTTTTCAGTTCTGGGTTACGGTCATATGCTTCTTTAATTTGTTGTAAGAAGGCTGCACGAATGATACATCCACCACGGAAGATCATTGCAATTTCACCGTATTTTAAATCCCAGTTATACTCATCAGATGCTGCTTTCATTTGCGCAAAACCTTGTGCATACGAGCAGATTTTACTCATGAATAGGGCTTTTCTAACCGCTTCGATCAGCTCTTGTTTATTCTCTGCTAATTGCGCTGGCTTAGGACCTTCGATTAATTGACTTGCTTCAACACGCTCATCTTTCATTGCTGAAATGTAGCGGGCGAAAACAGACTCAGTAATGATTGGAAGCGGAACACCTAGATCAAGAGAACTTTGGCTCGTCCACTTTCCAGTTCCTTTTTGTCCAGCTTTATCTAAGATGACATCCACAAGCGGCTGGTTTGTTTCTTCATCCACTTTTGTGAAAATATCAGCTGTAATTTCGATTAAATAGCTGTCAAGCTCGCCTTTATTCCATTCTGAGAATACTTCATGAAGCTCCTCTGCTGACAATCCAGCCACATGCTTCAAGATAAAGTATGATTCAGAAATCAACTGCATGTCTCCGTACTCGATGCCGTTATGGACCATTTTGACATAATGTCCTGCTCCATCTGGGCCGATATACGTTGTACATGGCTCGCCATCTACTTTCGCAGAGATCGCTTCTAAAATTGGTTTCACTAGCTCATGCGCTTCTTTTTGACCGCCAGGCATGATCGATGGACCTTTTAGTGCACCTTCTTCACCGCCGGAAACACCTGTACCAATGAAGTGGATACCACTTTCCGCAAGCTCTTGATTACGTCTTTGCGTATCCTTGTAATATGTATTTCCACCATCAATTAAGATGTCACCTTTCTCTAGGTGAGGAAGTAATGATTGAATGGTTGCATCCGTTGCTGCACCAGCTTTTACCATTAAAAGAATTTTACGCGGTGTTTCAAGCGACTGAACAAATTCTTCGATGCTGTATGTGCCTACAACGTTTTTCCCTTTTGATTCTTGAAGAAATTCTTCCGTTTTGCTGCTAGATCTGTTATAAACGGACACGGAGAACCCGCGGCTTTCAATATTAAGGGCAAGGTTTTTCCCCATAACGGCTAGTCCAACCACACCGATTTGTTGTTTTGACATAATTCTGACGTCCCTTCTAACACACTATATTGATTACTGCTGAAATGATGTACCCTTTGAAATTACCACAACACCACCTCTTTTATCAAGTTTTCAGGCTAGTCATTTCCTTTTTCGTCCTGAAAAAAGTCTTTATTAAAACTTGTTCCACTTGTTTTGCTCTCTTTTTCCTTGATGGTCATCCCTCTTTGAACGAGTGATTTTCCATACTTTTCTTTTAGCCCTTCTAAAATGGTTTGAAGAGGCTCTTCTTTTGCATCTTCTGTATAGGAAAATAAATCAAGCTGTTTAACGGCTGCTTTTCGTTCTACAAGGTCTGTCCCCGTCACACCTAAGAGCCTCACAGGCTGGTCATTCCAATGTTTAAGGAATAACTGCCTTGCTGCCTCAAATAAGTCTTCCTTCCGATCCGTCGGATTCGTGAGGGTGACACTTCGCGTGATATTTTTCCAGCTTGCGTACCGAATCATGATGAGCAGCCGATTTGCCATCACTTCTTTTCTCCTTAACCTTGCACTCACAGATTGTGACAGCTTATCAATTAACGCGACAAGTTCATCTGGATCGTCAGAATCATGAGGAAGGGTTGACGAATTACCGACGGATTTAAATTCGTATATCCTTTCTGGGTCCACGATGCCGTCATGTTCACCATTCGCCTTTTGCTTTAATCTCGGTCCATTGATGCCTAGTAATTCCTTTAGTGTATACTCATTTGCTTTCGCTAAATCTTCAATGGTATGAATGCCAATCGTTTTCAATTTATCTGCCGTTTTTTGTCCAACTCCGTGCATGTCACCCGCTGGTAGCGGCCATAGCATTTGGGGTACATCTCGTTTACGCAAAATGGTGATGCCCATTGGTTTTTTCCAATTAGACGCCATTTTCGCTAAAAATTTATTCGGTGCAATGCCAATACTTGAAGGAAGCATGAGCTCCTCTACAAGCCTCGTTTGAATATCATGAGCCGTTTTCACCGCATGCTCGGCATATGGCGTATGCGTTAAATCAATATAGCCCTCGTCAATGGATACAGGCTCGACTAAATCGCTGTATTCTCTTAGTATTGTAAACATCTCTTGTGAGGAGCTTCGGTACCGGTCAAAGTTTGGTGTACGGACAATCAGCCCCGGACAAAGCCGCTTCGCTTCCCATAACGGCATCGGGGGCTTTACACCTAGCGCTCTTGCCTCGTAGCTACACGTCACCACAATCCCTTTACGCTCTTTCGCATTTCCGCTAATGGCTAAAGGTTTCCCTCTCAAAGAAGGATCATACGCCATTTCTACATTCGCATAAAACGCATTCATGTCTATATGAAAAATAATATTTGACATTGGCATAACCCCATTTTCTTAAATCCCTATATTTTGATCAGAAGTTCCGAATCGATCAAATATGATTAATCTCTTTTATGCTCAATTATACATTGATTTATTTCATCTTTCCTCAAAAAAACCTTCTCTAAAAAAGAGAAGGTTTCAGATTGTTGACAAAGGGCTAAAATGATTTTTATTTTAGCCCTTTGTCTTCTTTTCAGCGTGAATTGAAAACCCTTGAAGTCTAGGAAGATTGAGCACTGGAGCGGAGCGAATTCAACATTCGTGAGCACCAGCGCGCAGATCTGACAACGAATGCGAGGGTTTGTCTACACGCTAAAACCTTCTCTAAAAAAGAGAAGGTTTCAAGAATTACACTTTTTCTTCAAGCGTACCATTTTGATATTGAATAGCCTCGTATGTTAACACTTCATTTTTAGTGTCATTCAAATGTTTCACAACCGGAGTAGGCTGCTGATTAAAATTCATACTCAAGCTTTGATTGGAATAGTGGCCAGCTGGATCAATATAATACTTGTAATCAATAACTCTTTCCACATCAATGTCTGCGTAAGCAATTCCCTCTGTTTCAGCTGGAACCATATCACTGATCGGTTCTCCATCTGGACCGTAAATGCACGTATGCCCACTCTTAAATGTTTCAAAGTAATCTCTTTGCTCCTGCGTTAAACAAATCATCTCTTTCATTTCTTCCGTATAGATAGAAGAAGTCATCAGCACAAAAGTTTGTGTCGCGATGGCATAATATCTACTTGAAATTTCATCATCAAAATAACCTGGCCAGGACGCTACATGAACCTGTTCATTTTGAGCATTCATCGCCATCAGATCTAGTGGCACTTGATGCTCCCAGCACATCAATCCGCCAAGGTTGCCAATTTCAGTTTGAAAAACTGGCATCATGCTTCCACTTCCATCTCCCCAAATCAGTCTTTCTGCTACAGAAGCTCTCATTTTCCGATGTTTTCCTATTAAATCCCCATTTGGGCTAAACCAAAGTTGAGCTAAATAGAGAGAGCCGCCATCTTTTTCACTGCATGATATACAAACGTACGTTTCATTCCTTTTTGCTGCCTCGCTTATTTTTTGAATAGCTAAGCTAGGGATTTCGACTGCATTTTTATATAATTCGTGATAGAACTTTCTTGTATATTCTGGATGACCAATAAAAGCAAACCAAGGATAACCAGGTAAAAATGCTTCTGGGAATGCTACAAGTTTTGCACCATTTGAAGCTGCCTCGTCGATCAGTTCACATGATTTCTGAACGGTTGCCTCCAAATTTAAGTAGATAGGTGCTGCTTGTACCGCAGCTGCTCGAAACTTCGGGTAAATACTTGTCATATTAAAAACCTCCATTTCTTCTATTCCCCCTCATTATAAGATAGGAATGATGAAGTTTGGATGACAAATACCATTTTATACAAAATAAGGATTTATACTCGATAGAGAAAACACGTGATCCTGTTAGACATTTCACAATGTGTATAGTACACTGTGAGTAATGAAATGGATGTGATAATCATGATTATTGATACATTCAATGAAGTCTTTTTCCTTGTTGAATTCTTTACGATTATTCTTCCAGCGCTGACGGCCATCGGTATTGCGTTTTTATTAAAAGACTGCCGTATGAACGAACACCTCGGTGGACATCGTTTGGAAGAGTTGGACGCATCTTTATTGAATAGAACAGACTTTCTGTTTATCATATATGATCGCATTACAACTTGGATTAGTAAAGTCATTCGAATGAAACGATCATCGAACGATGATGAAGACCATTCGCTTTCTCTCTCTAATTAATTTTTTAAAAAATGAGGAGGAAACGAATTGAAACGTTTATTAACGATTTGTACGACTTTATGTTTAATGATGATTGCCTCACCTGCTTTTGCAGCGAGTGGGCAAACGAATGCGAGCTCTGATGGGTTTTTCCATCATTATTTTGTTCAGCCTTTTTCTGAGCTGATCATTTGGCTTGCGAACTTCTTCCATGATGATTATGGTTTATCGATTATGTTCGTGACCTTGATCGTCCGTCTGCTGATTTTCCCTCTTTTTGCGAACCAATTTAAGAAGCAAAGAGTCATGCAGGAGAAAATGGCACTAGTAAAGCCTCAAATTGATGAAATTCAAAGCAAATTGAAGAAAACGAAAGAACCTGAAAAACAAAAAGAACTACAAATGGAAATGATGAAAGTATACAAAGAGAACAATGTGAACCCGCTGGCAATGGGCTGTCTGCCTATGCTGATTCAAATTCCAATTGTTCTTGGCTTTTACTCAGCGATCCGCTCAACACCTGAGATCGCAACACATTCGTTCCTATGGTTTAACTTAGGACAAACCGATCTATTGGTCGCAATCTTTGCAGGCGCTATGTATTTCTTGCAATTTTATGTTACGCAAAGGTTTGCGAAGCAATCAGGCACCCAGACAGAGGCTGCGCTGAAACAAGCCAAAGTGATGGGCATGATTTTCCCAATCATGATGCTGTTTATTTCAATCAATGCACCCGCTGCCCTTCCTTTATACTGGATGACAAGCGGATTATTACTCACAATCCAAACCATTATTTTAAATGTCATGTACCAAAAATCAAAATCAAAAGCTGAGGCAAACGACCAAGCTAGCCCAGCTGCTGAATAAAAATAATCCCCTTATCATCAGATAAGGGGATCCAGATTGTTGACAAAGGGCTAAAATGATCTTGATTTTAGCCCTTTGTCTTCTTTTCAGCGTGATAGAAAACCTTTGCAGTCTAGGAAGGGCGAGTACCGGAGCGGAGCGAATTTGACATTCGTGAGCACCGGCGCGCAGGACTGACAACGAATGCGAGGGTTTGTCTACATGCTGAATCCCCTTATCATCAGATAAGGGGATCTTCTTTATGCCAATTCTTCTTTTAACCGCGCTGGCAATTGATCGAGATCCTCAATTCTCCCAAGGAACTTATTCGGGTCCACTTGTAAAATCATCTTGTTCTCTCTCTCCACAACGCCGAAGAAATATTCAGAGGCTTTCGTGTTCATATGAAATGGCTTGATCTCGCTTAGCTCGATATCGATAATATCTTTTGCACCCGAGACAAGACAGCCTACCATTTGTCCGTTTAATTCAAATAGCAACACCTTGGACTGTTCGTTCACATCAAGAGGCTTTCCGTGAAGCATCACGCCTGTGTCACTGACAGGAATGACCTCTCCCCTTAAAGACATGAGTCCTTTTATTTCTTTAGGTAGGTTCGATACTTCTTGTAAATAAGGGACCTTCTCAATCGAACGAATATGCTCTACACTAATGCCAAAATCCTCTTGCCCCACTTGGAAAATAATGATCTTTTGCGTGCTCACAGAGTCTCCTGCCTTTACGATGGATTTGTCGTTTCTTCGATAATGGCGAGAACCATTTCAGCTGTTTTGACTAATTCTTCAATCGGCATTTTCTCATTTTTCGTATGAATATCTTCATATCCAACAGCTAAGTTGACAGTTGGGACGCCGTTTCCTGCAATGACGTTTGCATCACTGCCACCACCGCTCGTCTGTAGTTCTGATGGACGGCCAATTTTCGCAGCCGCTTTTTTCGCCACTTCTACGACTTGATCGCCGTGAGAGAATTTGAAGCCTGGATACATGATGTCAATGTGTACATCGGCACTTCCGCCCATTTCTTTAGCGGTTTTTTCAAAGGCTTCTTTCATCTTCGCTACTTGTGCTTCCATTTTTGCAGGTTCTAAAGAGCGTGCTTCAGCAAGGATATCGACTTGATCGCACACAATATTCGTTTGCGTTCCGCCTTCAAAACGACCAATATTCGCCGTTGTTTCTTCATCAATTCGGCCAAGCGGCATACTGGCAATGGCTTTTGATGCAATGGTAATCGCAGACACACCTTTTTCAGGCGCGACACCTGCGTGAGCTGTTTTCCCGTAAATGGTTGCGCGTACTTTTGCCTGTGTTGGCGCAGCTACGATAATGGTTCCGACCTTGCCATCTGAATCAAGGGCATAGCCGTATGAAGCTGTCATCAACTTCGGATCTAACGCTTTTGCTCCGACAAGTCCTGATTCCTCACCTGCTGTGATGACAAATTCAATCGTTCCATGCGGTAAATTCTTCTCTTTCAGCACACGGATTGCTTCAAACATTGCCGCAAGTCCTGTCTTATCGTCAGCACCAAGAATGGTTGTTCCATCTGTTTTCACATAGCCGTCTTCAATGACTGGTTTTACGCCATTGCCCGGAACAACTGTATCCATATGAGACGTGAAATAGATGGTATCAGCCTCTTGATTGCCTTCCAGTGTACAGATAAGGTTGCCTGCACCGTGGCCTGTTTTCGCTTTTGAGTCGTCTTCCACCACTTTTAGTCCAAGCTGTGAGAATTTTTCTTTTAAGACTTCCACAATTTTCTCTTCGTGTTTCGTTTCCGAATCAATCTGAACAAGTTCTAAAAATTCGTCTAGCAAACGTTTTTCATTGATCATGATGATGCTCCTCCTCTTATAGCGGCATGTTGCCATGCTTTTTTAACGGTCTATCTTCTTCCTTCCTGCGAAGCAAATCAAATGAGCGAATCAATCGCTCTCTCGTTTCAGCCGGCATGAAAATATCGTCTATTAGCCCTGCCTGAGCTGCTTTTAATACACTTGGCTCCATCTCAATCTCGCGGGAAGCAGGATGAACGATTTCGTCTGCGAACATTTTCCCCATGACATCAATTTCTGCCGCTGGCCATGCATAAACAAAGTCAGCGCCTAAGCCCTTGCTATTCATTGCGACATACGCACCGCCATACGCCTTTCTTAAAATCACCGTGATTTTTGGAACGGTCGCTTCAGCGTACGCATATAAAAGCTTTGCGCCGTGACGGATAATTCCCGCATGCTCGGCTTTTTCCCCTGGTAAAAAACCAGGGACGTCTACAAGTGTTAAGAGCGGAATATGAAACGCATCGCAAAATCGAATAAACCTGGCCGCTTTATCAGCAGCGTCAAGGTCAAGACTTCCTGCCAGCACCTTTGGCTGATTGGCAACTATACCAATTGAAGCCCTTTGTAATTTGGCAAACCCTGTAACGATATTTTTTGAGAAACAAGGCTGCGTCTCAAAGAATGAGTCTGAATCGATGATCGCTGTCACCACTTGTTTGACGTCATAGGTGCGTGATGGATCCTTCGGCAAGATGTCGCCTGGATCAGCTGCGTCTTGCTTACTCGTTTCAGCGTCCATGACAGTCTGTTGTTTCGTTGGTATGTACGTTAAAAGTGTTCGAACCGCTTTTAACACGTCTTTCTCATCTTTGCCAGTATAGTGCACATTCCCGCTTGTCTGATGCTGAACACTTGCACCGCCAAGACGGTCAGGACAGACCGTTTCTCCTGTTGCCTTTTCTATGACTTTCGGACCTGTTAAAAACATATGAGCTGTCTGTTCTGTCATGAACACAAAATCAGTCAAGGCAGGAGAATAGACTGCTCCTCCAGCACAAGAGCCTAAAATAACGGATATTTGCGGGATTTGACCAGAGTACAGCACATTCCGTTTAAAAATCTGTCCGTATCCTTCTAATGATACCACACCCTCTTGAATTCTCGCACCACCTGAGTCTTTTAGACCGATGACCGGCATCTGATTTTTAGCTGCGAGATCCATTAGAGAAGCAATTTTTTTGGCATGTATTTCGCCTAAAGAGCCTCCATGCACTGTTGCATCTTGTGCATAAACACATACCGGCTTTCCATGAATGAGTCCAGTTCCAGTAACGACGCCATCACCGACATGCTCTGACATGCGGCCTGTTGCAAATCCTTGAATTTCCATGAAACTGCCCCCGTCAAGAAGTTCATGCAACCGCTGACGAACCGTTAGTTTCCCTTTGTTCCGGTGCGCAGCTGCACGTTTCACGCCGCCGCCCATGAATGCTTTTTCGCGCCATTTAGCCAAGTCATTGAACGATTCATTCATTGCCATGTTCCTCTCCTTTCAAGGGCTCGCACAATTCGAATAACACACCGGACGTTTCTTTCGGTGAAATAAAAGCAATCCGCTTCCCGCTCGCGCCTATCTGTGCTGATTGTTGGAGAAGCTCCACGCCAAGATGATCAAGACGGTTAAGGTCCGCCTGTATGTCACCTGACTTTAGCGCAATATGATGGAGTCCCTCTCCTCTTTTTGTTAAAAAGGTATGTAGTTTGCTGCTGCCGGACATCGGTTCAATTAATTCAATGTGCACATGATCAAGTGAAACGAAGGACGCTTTAATCTCCTGCTCAGGAATCTCTTGTATGTCTGAAAAATGCCAGTTAAACAGCTGTTGAAGAATTCGAGATGTGTTTTTTATAGAAAAGACCGCAATGGCAATATGGTCGATTTGATTCATCCGTTCACTTCCTTTGTTGATCACTTGTCGCATTTGAAAAAACGAGCTAGAATAAAGAAAGGTGCGTTCGTCGCAAAAAATCTTCGATTATAGGGGTGCGATATGTCTCAGAAAATGATGAAATTCATGGTATTGCTCATGATTAGCCTGTTGCTAATATCTTCGCTTTTAGCAGGAGCCGCAACCTTTTTATAAGGTTTCAATAAAAGCAGACAAGCAGGTGATTCGTTCAATCAACGAATGGCCTGTTTGTCTTTGGCAAGCTTTTCAAATGAATCGGTTGATGTTGTAATCCAAACTTTTGTCCCAACCGGAAGCTGGTCAAATAGAAGCTCTACATCTTGATTATGCAGTCTCACACAGCCTGCCGTGATAAATTTCCCTATCGATGTTTCGTCACTCGTCCCATGAATTCCGTATATTCTGCCATCTGTTCCTCGTGCATCAAATCCAATCCATCTTCTGCCAAGAGGGTTGTTCTTCGCACCGCCTTCAATATTCTTTTTTCTGTAATAGGGATCTTTCGCTTTGATCATAATGGTAAATTCCCCTTCTGGCGTTAAATCTGAAGTTTTCCCTGTAGAAGCAGGATATATTTTTTGGATTTGTCCTTGATCAATATAGGCAAGTTCATTGGTTTGTTTATTAATAATGACATAAGGGTCTCCTGGAAGCGGGTTTTGTCCGAGCGGCCAGATAGGTGAAAGGGACATGGTCAATACGGTATAAAATAAAAGACGCATAGGCTCCTCCTTTTTCATTAGATTGACCAATGAAGGAGGAACTCATGCGTCTCTATTCTTTCATCCCTTTAAAATAGCTTTTCAGTACTAAATATTGTTCCATTTCTCCGAGGAAATGAAACAGTGCAGCTCTTGCTTCAAACTCTTCTCTTGTTTGCGGCAGCGGGAGCTTATCGAACTCTTCTTTCATATCAATGAGGCGCCTTAAAAACTTATGCGCCGTGTTCCCTGGGTGAATATGTTCGCGTAAATCTCTAATGTATTCTGCAATGATTTGTCCATGCTCTGTTGTAATGGAAATGGATGTGATCTTCGGAAGCACACGCTCGATGATTTCGAATTGCTTTTGCCTCATATTGAAATAATGATAATACAGGTTTTCATGTCTTAAGACATGGTTTTCAACATCACGATATGCAAGAGCTTTTGCTTCTTTAATCAATTGATGTGTCTCTGGTATTTCTTTGCCTGTCCAGTCTTGTTTCCCTGTCATTAAGTATTGTTCGATTTCCTCAAAAATTTTTGCAAAGTTGGCTTCAATCTGTTCGCTGTAGCGTTTAAGCTTTTTATCGACACTTGGCATATACAGGTTCATGATAAGTGCCACGCCAACACCAATCGTAATCAGCAGCAGCTCATTCCAAATGAGGTGAAGGGTAATCCCGCCCGACATGTATAAATGGAGGATGATGACTGAACTTGTGACAATCCCTTCTTTAATGCGGAGCAATACGGTTGTCGGAATAAAGACAAGCAGCATCAGACCAATCACAAAAGGATGATACCCAATCAGATCGAAAAATAGATAAGAAAATAAAATGGCAAGACTGCATGCAGCAAAGCGGGCACCTGATGCAAGAAGCGACCGTTTCTTTGTCACCTGAATACACAGAATCGTAATAATCCCGGCAGCGGAATAATTTTGAAGGCCAAGCAGTTGCGCAATATAAATGGCGATCGCTGTTCCTAATGCTGTTTTCAGCGTTCGGTAGCCGATTTTAAACATGATGTGAGTCACTCTTTTCTGTCTTGTTTCTATTCACTTATTGTGAAATGATGAACTTTTTTACTTTCCCCATTATAATCAAAAAAAGAAGGAGATGTTAAGTCTCCCTCTCTTTTTTCTTTATAATATTTTTTGTAAGAAGTCTTTCGCGCGCTGTGACGAAGGTGATTCAAAGAATTGCACAGGGTTTGCATCCTCTACAATTTTCCCATCGTCCATAAAGATCACGCGGTCAGCCACTTCTTTTGCAAAGCCCATTTCATGTGTGACGATCACAAGTGTCATTCCAGATTGAGCCAGCTCTTTCATGACCTCTAGCACTTCCTTGACCATTTCTGGATCTAGTGCAGACGTTGGTTCGTCAAACAGCATGATGTCTGGTGTCATCGCAAGCGCACGTGCAATTGCGACACGCTGCTTTTGACCACCTGACAAGCGGTTCGGAAAATCATCTTTTTTCTCTAAAAGCCCTACCTTTTTCAGCAGATCTTCAGCTTGTTTGATGCTGTCTTCCTTCGATTGATTCTTCACATTCATTGGCGCATATGTGATATTTTCCAGCACCGTTTTATGCGGGAACAGGTGAAAATGCTGAAACACCATTCCGATGTTCTCACGCACTTTGAGTGCATTGGTTTTTGGGTTTGTGATTTCGGTATCCTGAATCGTAATAACACCAGAAGTCGGCTTTTCAAGCAAGTTGATGCAGCGAAGAAACGTCGATTTTCCTGAACCAGATGGTCCAATGACTGCGACAACTTCTCCTTCTTTAATGGTGGTGTCGATCCCTTTTAATACTTCATTTTTGCCAAAAGATTTTGTGAGTTTCTCTATGTTAATCATTTGATTTTAACTTCCTTTCCACCGATTTGCCGACAAAGGTGAGAACAAGCACGATGACATAATAGATGAGACCCGCAAAAATAAGCGGTTCAAGATAATTATACGTGACGGCACCTGCTTGATAGGCTCGTCTCATGACATCTCCCAGTCCAATGACTGTCACAATAGCTGATTCTTTTGTCAGTGTAATCGTTTCGTTCACAAGTGCAGGTGAAATATTTTTAAATGCCTGCGGAAGCAATAAGTCCTTCATCATTTTAGCATAAGGGATGCCTAAAGCAACGGCTGCTTCTTTTTGACCTTTATCAATGGCATTAATACCAGCACGAATAATTTCAGATACGTAAGCCGCAGAGTTTAGTGAAAATGCCGCTACAGCAGCCCAGTATTGATCGATTTGAAACCCGAGAAGCTGAGGCAGACCGAAATAAATAATGAGCAATTGAAGCACAAGCGGTGTGCCTCGGAAGATGGATGTATAAAAATCTGCAAGCCAAATGAGCGGCTTAAATACACTAATTTTGCAAAGCGTTAATAAAATCCCTAAAATAAATCCAAGAAAAAGTGATACCACTACAATAGATAGTGTGACCTTAAGCCCTTCTAAAATAAAGGGCATCTGAGGTATTACATCTTTAAAATCTAACATGACAGTCTCCTTTTTTATGCCTTCATACGAAATCAAATAATAAAACAGGAAAAAAGTTCAACATGAGTTGAACTTTTCAGCGCTTTCTACTGAATTTTCATGAATGACGCTGATCCTTTTCCTGACTTATTTTTCATCAGCAAACCATTTTTTAATTAATTTATCAAGTTCGCCATTGTCTTGCATTTCTTTTAATGATTTATTAAATTTAGCTGTTAAGTCGCTATTTTTCTTGAATGCAATGGCTGAACCATTATTTGTTGACCCACTAAGGTCAAAAGCCTGAAAGTCTTTCTCTTTCTTTAAATAGCCCGCTGCTACTTTATCTTCAATAATAGCTGCATCAAAACGGCCTGCTTTGATCTCTTGAATGATATCAGAGATTTTATTACGGTCTTCCACTTTTAAGTTATATTTCTTTTGCAAACCGTTTGCTTCATCTTGCTGGATTGAACCTAATTGAACGCCGACTGTTTTATCTTTTAAGTCTTTCTCTGTTTTCATTCCGCTAGATTTCTTTGAGACAACTAAGTTTTTAGCATTGTAATAAACATCAGAGAAGTCTACTTGTTTTTTACGCTTTTCATCTGGTGTCATTCCTGCTAGGACAATATCAGCTTTGTTTGTTTTAAGGGCGGATACAAGGCTTGCGAAATCCATATCTTGAATTTCTAGCTTGTAGCCGTTCTTTTTCGCTAGTGCTGTTGCAAGATCGACATCAAAACCGACAATTTTATCTCCGTCTTTTGATTCAAATGGCGGATAATCTGCTGATGTCGCCATAACGAGTGTTTTGTCATCTCCTGATGCGTTTGAATTATTAGAAGAAGTTCCGCAAGCTGCGAGTGCAGCTGCAAGACCAGCTGTCATAAGTAATAATAACCACTTTTTCATAAGATAATGCCTCCCAGTATTTAAAATCATGTATTGTTTTGAATATTTATTCACTATAATGTATTTTAAACACTTTCTTTTTAAGATGCAATAGTATTTTGCTAAAATTATTTTGATTCAATGGTCTTATAAAACAAAAAGCAGACCGATCTAAAGACCGGACTGCTTTATATGTCATCATTCAAACGTCACATGTTAAATTTCTTTGCAATGCTCATCGAATGCAGCTTGAAGCTTTGACACGACTTCCATTGGTTCGTGCCCTTCAATTTCATGACGTTCGACCATTTTAATGATCTTTCCATCTTTTAATAATGCAAAGGATGGTGAAGATGGCGGGAAGCCTTCAAAGTATTCACGGGCTCTTGCCGTTGCCTCTTTGTCTTGTCCAGCAAACACTGTCAGCAATTGATCTGGACGCTTATCATAATGAACAGAATAGCCTGCAGCTGGTCTTGCAATACCGCCAGCACATCCGCATACTGAATTCACCATCACAAGTGCCGTGCCTTCTTTAGACAGGGCTTCATCCACTTCTTCAGCTGATGTAAGCTCATTATAGCCAGCCTGTTTGATCTCTTCTCTCGCTTGTTTCACAATATCATTCATAAATAAATTAAAATCAATATTCATTGTCCGTCCACTCCTTTAGCATGCCAAAACCATTTTAACAACATCATATCAAGGAAAACGCCTGCGGGCAAATGTGTTGTCTTTTCATTCCACACTTTTCTGAACATCGTTTATACGCCGCGAAATTGGGGAAAAGTGATGATAAAGAGATGAAAGGGAGAACTGCGTGATGGCACAATTCAAAAAAGCGATGCTCATTTATAATGGAAATGCTGGACAAAAAAACATGGAAAAAGTTCTCGGACAAACAGTACCTCTTCTTTCTCTACATATTGATGAACTCATTCTTAAACCAACAAAGCAGCCAAATGATGCTTATGAATTCTGTCGCACAATTGATGAGACGATAGAATTACTGATCATATTAGGCGGAGATGGAACCGTGCATGAATGCATGAATGGCATCGGTGGTTTAGAAAAAAGGCCAGCTGTAGCGATATTACCAGGCGGGACATGCAATGACTTTTCTAGAACGCTTGGTATTCCGCAACAAATGCAGAAAGCCGCTCAAATGATTGTAGACTGCGTAGAAAAAAAGGTCGACTTAATCAAAGCAGGAGATCGATACTTGTTAAACTTTTGGGGAATTGGGCTGATTGCAGACACATCCAACAATATTAATGACAAGGAAAAAGCTGTACTCGGCAAAATCAGCTACTTCACAAGTGCCCTGCGCACCTTACAGCAAACAGATCCTTTTCATGTACGAATTGAAACAGAGGAGGAGACCTGGGAAGAAGAAGCCGTCATCGTTCTTGTCATGAATGGACATTTCATCGGGACAAATAAAATTGATTTGCCGAGTGCAACGATTGATGATGGGAAAGCAGAAATCTTAATTTGCAGAAATACGAGTTTCTCTGCTCTAAAAGAAATCTTTTCTATGAACCGGGAAGAGCTGGAGGATTTCACCGGAGACCTCTCCCTCATTCAAGCATCCAATATTCAGATCCACACAAAAGAGGAAATGGATGCTGATACAGATGGCGAAGTGTACATGACAGCCCCAGCTTCTTTAGAAGTGTTAAAACAACATTTGACCTTTATTGTTCCAGCAAAATAAAGAAAACGCCCGAGATTATTCTTTTTCGGGCGTTTTTTTGATATAGCGTCTGTATAAATATTCAAGCGCATAGCCAAGCAGCGTCCCGGCAAGAAGAGAAATTCCTAAGAGGCTATTCGCTGCTCCTTTAAATCCACCGACAATCAGCAAGCAATACAAAACTTGAATAATTGAAACGATTGATATGATCAGTAGTAATCTTTCAGGATGATTGCGTGATTTAGAAATATATCGAAGAAAAGCGAACGCAATTGCTGTGATAAACATGAGTCCAATCGTTAAAAATGCAAAAAAGTCTAGTCCAGACATACCATCGCTCCTTTCTCATCATGTGGAAATCCCCCTCTCCTTAGCGGGAGGGGGACATTCTTGTTTTAGTAAACTGATGTCTGCTCGTCAATGCCTTCAAGGATTTGTTTAATCCGTTGAAGGAATCTGCCGCATACAAGACCATCAAGAACTCTGTGATCTAATGAGAGACAAAGGTTGACCATGTCTCTTGCTGCAATCATACCATTTACAATCATTGGACGCTTCACGATCGATTCTACTTGTAAAATCGCCGCTTGCGGATAATTAATGATTCCCATAGATTGTACAGAACCAAATGATCCCGTGTTGTTTACAGTAAAGGTGCCACCTTCCATGTCACTTTGCTTCAGCGTACCTTGTCTCACCTTGGAAGCAAGCTCATGAATTTCCTTGGCGATGCCTTTAATCGTTTTTTCATCTGCATCCTTAATCACTGGAACAAAAAGAGCGTCATCAGTCGCAACAGCAATCGAGACATTGATCGCTTTCTTTTGCACAATTTTATCTCCAGCCCACATGCTGTTCATTTCTGGGAATTCCTTTAAGCCCTGAGCCACTGCTTTGACAAAGAACGCAAAGAATGTCAAATTAAAGCCTTCTTTTGCTTTAAATTGGTCCTTGAGCTGATTTCTTCTAGTCACAAGGTTTGTCACATCAACTTCCATCATCGTCCATGCATGCGGAATTTCATGTTTGCTTCTCAGCATATTTGCCGCAATCGCCTGCCTGATTGGCGTGACTGGCAGTTCAACATCACCAGGCATTGTAGAGATGGAAGGCGCCGCTTTTGATTTTGATGGCTGCACAGGCTCTGGCTTGACCGCCTGTTCAGTGACAGGTGCTGTCTTCCCTTGCATGCCGCCCTTTTCAATGAGCTGAAGTAAATCTTTTCTTGTGATTCGTCCGCCTGCTCCCGTTCCTTGCACTGCCGCTAAATCAATGCTGTGCTCATCTGCTAAACGAAGGACTGCTGGAGAGTAGCGTTTCTTTTGACTTTGATTCTCTTTTGTTTGATCTGCTTCAGGTGCTTCACTTTGCTCAGGTGCGGCTTCTTCTTTCGCACTTTGCTGCGAGCTGCCTTCTACTTCAATTTCACAGAACACTTCTCCTACTTGCAGTGTATCGCCTTCTTCAACTGATAGCTTTGTTATCGTTCCTGTAAAAGATGACGGGACTTCTGCGTTCACTTTATCCGTCATGACTTCCGCAATTGGATCGTATTTATTCACATGATCGCCAGGTGAAACGAGCCATTTGCTGATGGTTCCTTCTGTTACACTTTCACCTAACTGAGGCATTTTCATTTGTTCAATTGCCACTTGAAACCCTCCTCTTTCTTAAAACGCCGCTAGCTCTCTCATTTCAGCTTCTACCTTATCTGGGTTGACCATGAAGAATTTTTCCATCGTCGGTGCATAAGGCATTGCCGGAATTTCTGGTCCGGCTAGACGTTTGATTGGTGCGTCTAAATCAAATAAGCAATGCTCTGATATGATCGCCGCTACCTCACTCATGATGCTGCCTTCTTTTGTATCTTCCGTTAGAAGAAGCACTTTGCCTGTTTTTGATGCCGCTTCAATAATGGATTCCTGATCAAGCGGGTACACTGTTCTCAAATCGAGAATATGCGCAGAAATGCCGTCTTTCGCAAGGCGGTCTGCTGCTTGCAATGCAAAATGGACGCAGAGGCCATATGTAATGACCGTGATATCATCGCCTTCACGTTTCACATCTGCTTTTCCAATAGGAAGTGTGTAATCCTCTTCAGGTACTTCTCCTTTAATCAGACGGTAGGCACGTTTGTGTTCAAAGAACAATACAGGATCTGGATCACGCACCGCAGCTTTTAAAAGACCTTTTACATCATAAGGCGTAGAAGGCATGACAATCTTCAAACCAGGCTGGTTGGCAAAAATCGCTTCAACTGATTGTGAATGATAAAGCGCCCCGTGAACTCCGCCCCCATAAGGTGCGCGGATGACCATTGGACAGCTCCAATCGTTATTTGAGCGGTATCTAATTTTCGCAGCCTCTGAAATGATTTGGTTAATAGCAGGCATGATAAAATCCGCAAATTGCATCTCAGCAATTGGGCGCATTCCATACATCGCTGCTCCAATCCCTACACCAGCAATGGCTGATTCTGCAAGAGGTGTATCCATGACGCGCGCTTCTCCGAATTGCTCATAAAGACCCGCTGTCGCTTTAAATACGCCGCCCTTTTTCCCGACATCCTCTCCGAGCACAAACACTTTCGGATCTCGCTCCATTTCTTCTTTCATCGCCAGTGTAATGGCGTCTATATATGACATAACAGGCATTTTTCTTCCCCCTTACTCCGCATACACGTAACGAAGTGCGCTTTCAGCATCAGCATAAGCAGCGTTTTCCGCTTCATCAGTGGCTTCGTTTACGATTTGCATGATTTCTTTTGTCATCTCTTCTTTCATTTCTGAAGTCATGATGTTTCCTTCGGTTAAATACGTTTCATATTGGATGAGCGGATCTTTCTTTCTCGCTTCGAGCACTTCTTCTTTTTCTCGATAGCTTGAATCATCGTCATCACTTGAATGCGCAGTTAAACGGTAAGAGATCGTTTCAATCAACGTTGGTCCTTCGCCTTTTGCTGCACGGTCTCTCGCTTCTTTGACAGCAGCATATACTTCAAGCGGATCATTGCCATCAACGGTTACGCCAGGCATTCCGTATCCAATCGCACGATCTGAAATGCGTTCACATGCTACTTGTTTGTCATACGGTACGGAAATCGCGTACTTATTGTTTTCACACATGAAAATAACAGGCAGCTTATGCACAGCAGCAAAGTTAGCGCCTTCGTGGAAATCACCTTGGTTTGAAGAGCCCTCACCGAACGTGACAAAGCTGACAAAGTTTTTCTGATCTAGACGTCCAGCAAGTGCGATGCCAACTGCATGAGGAACCTGCGTTGTAACAGGTGAAGATCCTGTCACAATTCGATTTGATTTCTGTCCAAAATGCCCTGGCATCTGTCTTCCGCCTGAGCTTGGATCGTCTTGTTTTGCGAAACCTGACATCATTAAATCTTTTGCTGTCATCCCAAATGCGAGGACAACCCCCATATCACGGTAGTAAGGCAAGACGTAATCCTCTTCTCTATTGAGAGCGAAAGCAGCACCGACTTGCTGCGCTTCCTGCCCTTGACAAGAAATGACGAATGGAATTTTACCAGAACGGTTTAAAAGCCACATCCGTTCATCAATTTTTCTTGCTAGAAGCATTGTTCTGTATATATCAATTGCTTGTTCATCTGATAATCCTAATTCATGATGACGCATGTTACTCATCTTATTTCCCTCCTTGATTAAAAATGGATCGCTTTCCCGTCAACAGCAAGGGCAGCCTCGCCAATCGCCTCTGATAAGGTTGGGTGCGGGTGAATTGTTTGCCCGACTTCCCACGGCGTTGCATCAAGTACTTTGGCTAATCCAGCTTCAGATATCATATCTGTGACATGAGGACCAATCATATGAATCCCTAAAATATCATCTGTCTTTTGATCAGCAATGATTTTGACGAATCCATCTGACTCCCCGTACACAAGTGCTTTTCCGATCGCCATAAATGGAAATTTCCCCATTTTGACTTCGAAGCCTTGCTCTTTTGCCGCCTGTTCAGTGAGTCCAACACTAGCGGTTTCTGGGTGAGAATAAACACATTTAGATACGAGCGTTTCATCGAGCGGCTTCGGATCTTTCCCAGCCATATGCTCCACAGCAATCATGCCTTCGTGTGAAGCCACATGTGCCAGCTGAAGCCCGCCAATGACATCTCCTATTGCATAAATATGCGATTCTTTCGTTTGATAATGTTCATTCACAACAATGCCTTGTTTTTCTGTTTGGATGTCCGTGTTTTCAAGACCAATGCCTTCAATATTTGGTACTCTGCCGACTGATAGAAGAAGTTTTTCCGCTTCAAACGTCTGAATGTCTCCATCCTTTTCTGCTTGAATCGTCACGAGATTCTCCTGCTTTTTGACGGTATCTGGCAGTACTTTCGCATTTGTCACAAAGGTGATGCCTTTTTTAGATAAAAACTTTTCCATTTCTTTGGAAATGTCATGATCCTCTGTTGGCAATATTCGGTCTGCAAATTCAATCACTGTCACCTTCACACCAAAATCATTGAGCATGGAAGCCCACTCGATTCCGATTACCCCGCCGCCGACAATGAGCATCGACTGCGGAAGCTCTGGCAGTTCTAGTGCATCATCTGATGTTAGAATATGCGTCCCATCTGCTTCAAGTCCAGGCAGCACACGCGGTCTTGAACCTGTCGCAACGATGACCTGCTTTGGAATGAGCATCTCATTTTCATCTCCATTTGCCATTTCTACGGAGATGGTTCCTGGCATTGGCGAAAAGATAGATGGACCAAGAATACGGCCGATCCCTTCATAAACATCAATTTTCCCTTGTTTCATTAAATGTTTGACGCCGCCTGCTAGTTTCTCTACAATCTCTGCTTTTCTTTTCTGCACATTGGCAAACTGCAAGGCGATGCCGTTTGCCTCAACGCCAAAATCAGCAGCACGTTTGACGGTTTGATAGACTTCAGCACTTCTAAGCAGCGCTTTAGACGGAATGCATCCTTTATGGAGACAAGTACCGCCAAGCTTTTCTTTTTCTACAACTGCTGTTTTCAATCCAAGCTGTGAGGCACGGATGGCCGCTACGTAGCCGCCTGTGCCTCCACCAAGAATGACGAGGTCATATTCAGTTGCCATGACTTGTCACTCCTTTCTTCATCCGTTGATCATTTGGGTATTCTTTCGGAGATTCTTCTTCTTTTAAAATACGAAGTGCACCTTCTGCTAAGGATTGCAGTTCATTTTCACCTGGATACACGACAACATCTGAAATCCAGTCAATGTGACCTCTAATACTTGATGTAATTTGTTTGCTGTACGCTAGTCCGCCTGTTAACACAATGACGTCAACTGCGCCTTTTAAGACAGCACTAGCCGCACCGATTTCCTTGGCAATTTGATAGCACATCGCTTCATAAATCAGCGCCGCCCGTTCATCGCCTGCTTCAATCATGCGCTCAACTTTCACAGCATCTGTCGTACCAAGGTAGCCCGCAAGACCACCCTCACCAATAATGCGTTTCAGCATTTCCTCTTGGCTGTACTCACCAGAAAAGCAAAGATTGACGAGGTCACCTGTTGGCAAGGTCCCCGCTCGCTCTGGGCTGAAAGGTCCTTCGCCATGCAGTCCGTTATTGACATCAATGACTTTACCTTTTTCATGGACACCAATGGTGATGCCGCCGCCCATATGTGTAATAATCATGTTCAAATCTTCGTAGCGCTTCCCAAAAGATGCAGCTGTTTTTCTTGCGACTGCTTTTTGGTTTAATGCATGGAAGATGCTTTTTCTTTCAATCGTTGGCAGCCCTGAAATACGAGCAATTGGTTTTAGCTCATCCACTACAACTGGATCGACAATAAAAGCTGGGATGTTCAAACCAAGTGCAATTTCTCGTGCAATGATACCGCCGAGATTTGATGCATGCTGGCCAGCATATCCTTCTTTCAGGTCTTGCACCATTTGCTCATTGACTTCATATGTGCCACCTTCAATCGGACGAAGAAGACCGCCGCGCGCACAAACTGCATCAAACTTTGAGATGTTCATTCCTTGTTCATGCAGCGTCTTCAGGATTGTTTCTTGACGAAATGAAAACTGATCAATGATATGAGGGAATTGCTTTAATTCCTCATCTGTATGTCTGAGTGTCGTTTCAAAAATAGATCGTTCATTGTGAAACACACCGATTTTTGTTGAAGTAGAGCCAGGATTAATTGTGAGAATACGCCATTCTTTTGTCAGCAAAAACAAAACCTCCGTTTCAACTCATTCTTCAAATTAGCGACGACTTAAAATATGTTGGCCATTTTGCAGGAATTGACTTCTTGATTTGCGCATTCTTTCAATTCGCTCCTCCGCCAATCGGTCTGCCGCTTTATAAGTTGGAATGGCATCACGGTTTGAAATTTCAATCACGCGTTCAATGTTTTGGTAAATACCTTCTACCTTTTTCATCGCACGATCTGCATTATAGCCATAAAGCTCATCAGCAACGTTAATCACGCCGCCTGCATTGATTACATAATCAGGTGCATACACAATGCCCATTTCATGAATCAGATCGCCGTGATGCGTTTCTCTCAGCTGGTTATTCGCTGCACCTGCGATAACCTTTGCTTTCAGCTTAGGAATCGTTACATCATTAATCGTTGCACCAAGTGCACAAGGGGCATAAATATCACATGCTTGATCATAAATATCGTCAGGGTCTACAGCTTTTGCGCCAAAGTCTTCTACAGCTCGTTTTACAGAGTCTTTGTTGATATCTGTGACAATCAGCTGTGCGCCTTCTTCGTTCAGATGTTTACACAAATTGTAGGCCACATTCCCAACACCTTGGACAGCAATCGTTTTCCCTTCTAGTGAATCGGTACCAAATGCAGCTTTGGCAGCGGCTTTCATCCCTTTATATACACCGTAAGCCGTAACAGGAGACGGGTTTCCGGATGAACCAAATGCAGGAGAAATACCTGTCACAAAGTCTGTTTCTTCATGAATCAGATCCATATCTTCTACCGTTGTACCGACATCCTCCGCTGTGATATAGCGGCCATTTAATCCTTGTATGTAGCGGCCAAACGCACGGAACATTTCTTCATTTTTATCTTTTCTCGGGTCACCGATGATGACTGTTTTCCCGCCGCCAAGATTCAGGCCTGCTGCTGCGTTTTTATAAGTCATCCCTCTTGCTAGACGAAGTGCATCTTCGATTGCTGCTTCTTCGTTTTCATACGTCCACATTCTTGTCCCGCCTAGTGCTGGGCCAAGTGTTGTATCATGAATGGCAATAATCGCTTTTAAGCCAGATTGTTCATCCTGACAAAATACAAGCTGCTCATAATCGTATCGTTCCATATATTTAAAAAGTTCCATTGTTTATTCCTCCTATGACTTTCGCTTAATTTGATGTACAGATGGCAAGTGCAATTGAATAAAGCTTACTTTCAGCTGTATCCGACCGGCTTGTTAAAGCAATCGGTGCCTTCGCTCCTGCCACCACAGCTCCCACCTTTGCATGTGCAAAGTAGATGAGAGATTTATAAAGAATGTTCCCTGCTTCAATTGTTGGTACAAGCAAAATATCTGCATGACCGGCGACATCACTCGTAATATTTTTATGAGAAGCTGCTGTTTGAGAAATGGCATTGTCTAAAGCAAGTGGCCCGTCAATGAGGCATCCAGAAATTTGACCTCGCCTATTCATTTGCGCCAAGCTTGCCGCTGTCAAAGTGGAATCCATTGCCGGGTTCACGACCTCTACCGCAGATAACACGGCCACCTTTGGCATGTCGTTGCCGACAGCTTGCGCTACTTGAACAGCATTGATCGTAATCTCTTTGAACATGTTTAAATCGGGCGCGATGTTCATCGCAGAATCCGTGACATAAATAAAACGATCAAATCCCGGCACTTCGAATGCCGCGACATGTGATAGTACACTTGCCGTCCGCAACCCGTACTCTTTATTTAGCACCGCTTTTAAAAGAACGGCTGTCGTGACATGCCCCTTCATCAATATATCTGCATGCTTCTCACTCACTGCCTGCACAGCAATTTTGGCTGATTCTTCAGGAGAATCCGAATGAATAATATCTATCCAGTCTTCATTGATCTCATGGTGTTTCACCAGCTCCTTCAGGTTGCGTTTGTTTCCAACCAGCAGGAAGCGAGCGACCTTTCGTTCAATTGCCATCTTGATGGCATGAAGCACTTCTTCGTCTTCTGCATGAGCCACAGCAGCAGTTTTATTCTGCAGCTGGGCGGCTTTCATAATCAGATCGTCAAGCTTCATATATGCCCACCTTTCCTTATGCTCGGGTTCATGGTTTTCATATGCAAGTTCTATGCCAGCTTGAAACGCAGCGAAATAAGGCATTTCACATGAAATATATGCAACTTTTTGCAGGTAACGTGCATTTTATTGCATGCTATCTTTTGCAAGTTGATATTTATCCATTTTATAGTAAAGATTTCGAATGCTAATCCCTAACGTTTTCGCTGTTTTCGTGCGGTTGAATTGATGCTTTTCAAGGGTTTGTTTAATCAGCTGCGCTTCAAACGCTTCAACAGCATCCGAAAGTGTTTCTCCCTCAAATTGACTGACAGCCAGTTCCTGCTGCTCTTTTTCTTCCTGCTCTTCTGATTCCATGAAGGAAATATGATCTTCATCGATCCATTCTTCTTGCGGATTCAAAAAGATCATGGCTCGTCCAAGGACATTTTCCAGTTCTCTTACGTTCCCAGGCCAGCTGTAGGATCGAAGTCTATCGAGCGCACCTTCCGTTAAGCCGCTCACATTTCGACCATAGTCTAAATTAATTTTCTGAATAAGGCGTTTGCTCAAGGAATCAATATCTTCAAGTCGCTGCCTTAGTGGCGGAATCGAAATCGGATATCTGTTCATCCGATAATATAAGTCCTCTCTGAACTTTCCTTCCGCCATCGCTTTTTCAATATTGACATTTGTTGCGGTAATCACACGCACGTCAACAGGTATCGCTTTTGTTCCGCCTACTCTAACAATTTCTTTCTCCTGCATCACGCGTAATAATTTCGCTTGTGTACTTGGCGTCATTTCACCAATTTCATCTAAAAAGATACTGCCGTGATTGGCCTCTTCAAACAGCCCCTTCTTCCCGCCGCGCCTTGCACCAGAAAATGCGCCTTCCTCGTAGCCAAAAAGCTCTGACTCTAAGAGGGATTCTGATAAGGCCGCACAGTTGACTCTTACAAAGCGATTATATTTCCGGTCACTTTCATTGTGTATAGCGTGCGCAAATAGCTCTTTCCCAGTACCTGATTCCCCCCTGAGTAAAATAGTGGCTGGTGTTTTAGCCCCTAGCTTTGCCTGCTCAAGCGCCACAAGCATTTGCTCACTTTCTCCAATAATGTCTTCAAAAGTGTACTTTGCCTCAAGTGTCCGGATGAGCTGTCTTGCTTTATTTAATTCATTCGTGAGTGATTGAATTTCTGATACGTCATGAATGACGCCGACACTGCCTTTTAAAATACCATCAACGATCACTGGCGCTACGTTGACGATCACATCCTTCTTATTAGGTCCGACTTTCATTCTGACGCCTCGAACCGGCCTTCTTGTTTCAAGCACCTTCAAATGCATGCTTTCCCCTTCAGAAATATCCGCACCCGCAGGCTTGCCCACAACCTCTTTGTCTGTTAATCCCGTCATTTTCGTATAAGCTCTGTTAATTAAAATTCCTTTCCCCTGCTCATCTACGACGGATATCGCTTCATCTGATGATTGAATGATAGCCTCAAGCATCGTGCGCACTTCTTTGAGGTTTGTGACTTCTTCTGCAAGCTCCACTGCATCTGTAATATCTTTAAAAATGGATAGAGCGCCTAGCATTCTTCCTGCGTCATCAATAATCGGCAAACGCGTTGTGACAATTTGTATTTGCTGATTCAGAAATTGTTTTTGATGAAATTCTGGCTCCCTCGATCTTAAAATATCGGGGAGTTTTGTATTTGGGATCACTTCACGTATGTGCCGACCAATCGCATCTTTTTGCGAACGTCCAACCATTTTGGCAGCCGATCGATTAAACAGAACGATTTCTTCATCCATATTAATAAAAATCATGCCATCGTTCGTTGCATTAAAAATGCGGTCATGTTTATAGGTTTGTTCTTTTAATATTTGAATGAGCTGATGCTTTTCTGACATTAATTCTGATATGACGTATGCCATTGAACTTGGAACAATCACAGACTGCTCTGTTTTTTCTTCTATCAGTTCTTTGAGCACAGCTGAACTGCCCGTTGTTTCAATGATGATATCAATGTCATCTTTTATGTATTCTTTCCAATCCGTTGTCGTATCAATTCCATTCTTTTTCGCTTCTACCATCCCCGGTGCCCCAAGATCAAGGTCGGCGATTGCAACGATTTGAATCATATTTGTTTTCAGCAGTGTTTCAAGCAATGCTGATCCACCCTGTCCTGCACCGACAATCAAGACTCTCTGCATCCCGTTACCCCTTTATATGAAAAAATTTGCACACCATATTTTTCCGTTGCAAAAAATTGCACAACTCTTATATTACCACGTTTTCCTTTCTTGACAAAATATTTTTTGAATTAGACAATGGAAGTAAATGACGTTTAAGGGGACATTTGATGGGGAGAATACTTGCATTAGTGATTATTTTAATACCTGGCGCGCTTGCTGCACTTGGGATTAAGCTGCTGCGTGACACTGTTTTCGGTATCATCATTGCACCATTTCCATTTTTATGGTTGCAAGGAATTGCAGGGTTGGTTTTTTTAGGGGGAGGTCTTTACGTAGTCGCTGGCTTTATTTTATATCGAGACCGCAAACGAAATAAAGTGACCACCCGCTTTAAACAGAGATAAACATGAAAAAAGACCCGCTATTGATCGCAGGTCTTTATTTCATTTCTTCTCTTATTTTGACGGCTCTATCAGGGAAATCAGTGAAGATTCCGTCGACACCTGAGGAAAACATGTTTTTCATTTGTTTTTCACTGTTTACTGTAAATGGCCTGATGACTCGCTGGGCGGCATGGAGAGCCGATACAACTTCTTTTGTTACCCCTGCGCCCTTTATATTCGGATGATAACCTCTTGCAGGTACTGTTTTTATGTACATCTCTGGCTGATGAATGACATCCATTGTGAGAACAGCAAGCTCAACACGGGGCATCAGCTTGTGAAAAAGAGCTAAACTGCCGTGATGAAACGATGAGACAAGTACACGATCTTCTATTTGAAAGTGTTCAATTTGCTCCTTTACTTTCTCTTCAATACCAGGATATCGATAAATGGAGTTTTTCAGTTCAATATTGATGATGAGTGATGATTGCTGCGTCACGAGCTCCAATACTTCCTCCAAAAGAGGAATGGATACAGCACCGGTTTCTTCATAAAAAGAATGACTCGCATCTCCTGCTTTTAACTCATCATATGTATAGTCTTTCACTAAGCCTTTCATATTCGTTGTTCTGTTCAGCTTCTCATCGTGAATGACAGCAAGCCTGCCATCTTTCGTCAGCTGAACATCCAGCTCAATTCCGTCAGCTCCAGAATGGAGTGCATGCTCAAAGGCTATCATGGTATTTTCAGGGTAGATTCCTTTAAAACCTCTGTGTGCAAAAATTTTCGTCATATGTCACCTCTAAGTATGATGCTTCCTTTCATTATGACGTGTCTCTTTTCGTTTTTCCAGTTTGAACACATAAAAAAACCTCTTCTGATTAGTACGAAGAGGTTCTGTATAAATTCGATCACGTAATCGCTCTGATGGCTTGCTCTGTCGTCCCTGCGTCAAGAGCAAAAAGGGAAGAAACAACTGCGACTGCTGTAACGACGGTTAAACCTAACAACAACTTTTTCATAAGATAACCTCCACTTTCTTTTGAAGTATTTGTGCATCGAATTTCTTTTCAAGAAAACGAATGGCATTTTGATAGTCATTTCGTTCCTTGAAGTATTTCGATATTTGTTCAGACAAATCCTCAAGCTCCACATATAATCTATTTTTTTCTATGTAGTCTAATTTTTCAGAGAATACGTCTGCTGCTCCACTATTTTCGCACATTAAATCTAAAATTTCAAATTTTACTATATATTCATTATTTTGGATGTCACAGCTATACTGAATGCCCTCTTTAATATATTCCTTCGCCTCTTGATTTCCTAGATGAACCAAGGCATTTGCCAGAACATATAAAGATTGGATGTAATAATGGCTATTGTCACGGTGCATTTGAATGCCCATCCCTTTTTTGGCATATTGTGCGCTTTTTTCGTAATCATGCTTCGCATAATAAAGAACGGCTAAATTGTGATAGCATTTCCCAATCAGCACTTCATTGTTAATGCGTTTACTTTTCTCAAGTGCTTCTTGGTATTTTTCCTCCGCTTCGTCAAATTGGATCAAATCGATACAATTACTTGCATGTAAAATCAAGCTGTCAATCGCCTGCGCTGTATACTCTTCATGCGCTTTGAACGTATCGATGGCTTTTTTGATATGATTAATGGATATGAAGTTTTGTTTCAGTTCGTAATAGATTGAAGCAACCTTATGATGAAAAGTTCCTACTTCAAGGTCCTCATTCACACGTTTTAGGCGTTGTTCTGCAATTTTGTAAAAGCTGATGGCTTCATCATACTTTTTCACATATGCAGCATATTGGCCTTTGTAAAAGTAAAAATAAAAATTAATAATGTCATCTGCTTTCTCATCAAGCGTTCCGACACTCTTCATAATGTGATTGGCTTTTTCAATATTTCCAAGTAACATTTCATGTCGGCCATTAACAAGCTGATAATAAAGGAGAACTTCGCGGTCTTCATCTGTATTTTTTAGCAAATTCTGAATTTTCTCTTTATAGATAGCAGATTTTTCTAGGTCATTTTGAGAAATGACCCTCGTCCACTTGCTAATTTCGTTCGCTACCTCAGCAGAGTGGATTTTCAGCTTTCCCATAACCTCACCCTCTTCTTTTCATTATTATAGCATAGTAAAAGAATGTGAAAATTATTAAATTCGACAATGGGAATATTCAGTTCAAATGGCACAATCTCTAAGAAGCCAGTGACTTTAAAACGCCAACCAATCAGGTCAATAGAAATAGAACTTTCGATCTCATTTGCTTTATTTACCAAATCCATCAGACCTTTTCCTCTCATCCTTTTTCTTACGAATGAGCGTTTCCTTCTTCTATTTTGAAGACCAAACAATTGATTGGCGTAGCTGATTACCACTAATTTATGTCATACCCATTTCTTTCATGCTTTATTTTTCATTTTATTCTGAAAATAAATCAAGCTGAGTTGTCCAAATGAGACAATAAGATGATTGTATCAATACAACCAATTTTTTACAATATTTTTCAAAATAAAAAAACGCCTCTTTGAAGAAACGTTTTTTTATAAAAATGAACTAGCTTGCCCTATGCTCTAGGCGCAGACGATCAGCCACCATTGCGATAAATTCAGAATTGGTTGGTTTTGCTTTAGACATGCTGACTGTATAACCAAAAAGTGAGGAAATGGAATCGATGTTTCCTCTGCTCCAAGCCACTTCAATCGCATGACGAATCGCTCGTTCTACTCTGCTCGCGGTCGTGTTAAATTTCTTCGCGATGTCTGGATACAACACTTTTGTGATGCTTCCGAGAAGCTCGATGTCATTGTACACCATTGAAATGGCTTCTCTTAAGTATAAGTAACCTTTAATATGAGCCGGGACGCCAATCTCATGAATAATCGTTGTAATGCTCGCATCTAAGTTTCTGCGTTTCGGTTCAGGTTTGTTTCGAAGGACACTGTTTTGGATAGATGAAGATCGATGGGTGACTTGTGTGCCGTTTCCACTGACTTGACGAATATGACCGACTAGGTTTTCCATATCAAATGGCTTTAAGATGAAATAAGATGCGCCCAAATCAACTGCTTTTTTCGTGACATCTTCTTGTCCAAACGCCGTTAGCATAATCACACTTGGTTGTTTGGTCATGTCATTGTTTTCACGGAGGCGTTCCAGTACAGCAAGGCCATCTAAATGAGGCATGATAATATCTAAGAGGAGAACGTCGGGCTCTTTATCTTTAAATAATGTCAGACATTCCTGGCCATTATACGCCACGCCAAGCACTTCCATATCTTCCTGTCCCTCAATATACTCTGTCAAAAGGCCAACAAGCTCTCGATTGTCATCAGCTACACACACTTTAATTTTCTCCACGTTCTTTCCTCCCCAATGTCGATTCCTTTAGTCTTTTGTATTTCTCTTCTGAGTGTTCAATTCGACAAAACCATGCTATCCCCTTTAAAAAACTTTAATTTTCCGAATAATAGAGCATTATCTAGCTTTTTCTACGTTTTTCTTAACGAATCGACGATTATTGCAATTTGACAACATACCATTTTCCATTTTGTCGAAAAATCTCTTTTTCCTTATTTTATAACATGATGGCAGAGAAAGAAAGGGTAGAAAAAAACTGCCGGAAGATTCGCGGCAGTTTGATGATCAGCTTGCTTTTTTGTTTTTTTGATAAAGATCGATGCCTGCTTCTGACAGCATCCATTCAATGTGTACGCCGTAGCCGCTTGTCGGGTCATTGACGAAAACGTGCGTGACCGCCCCGATGACTTTTCCGTTTTGGATGATAGGGCTTCCGCTCATACCTTGGACGATACCGCCCGTTTTACTTAAAAGACGCTCATCTGTTACCTTCAATACCATCCCTTTTGTTGCCGGGAATTTCTGCGGAGTCGTGCTGACGATTTTAATATCAAACTTTTCCACTTTATCATGATCCACAACGGTTAAAATTTCTGCTGGACCTTCTTTTACTTCATTTGATAAAGCAACTGGAAGTGGTTTGTCTGATACATGATTTTCAAGCTTTTCAGTTAACGTACCAAAGATACCAAATGGGCTGTTGCGGGAGATATCCCCGATCGTTTTTCGTTCGGAAGAGAATCTCGCCAATTTTTCTCCAGGATTGCCACCTGTGCCTTTTTCAATCGATGTTACGGTTGATCTGACAATTTCACCATTGTCGACAACAATTGGTTTTTTTGTATCCATGTCAGAAATAACATGCCCTAGGGCACCATATTTTTTAGAAGATGGTTCAAAGAAGGTCATCGTGCCGATTCCTGCTGCGGAATCTCGAATGTAAAGACCAATTCGATAGGTGCCTTCACTTGCATCTTTTGCGGGTGTTAATGTTGTTTGAAAGGTTTTATGGTCTCTTTTTATGAGTAAACGAAGCGTTTCACCTGTTTTCCCTGCTTTCTGGATAAATGGGGTGAGGTCATTCATTTTCTCCATCTTTTGACCATTGATTTCAATGATCATATCCCCTGATTGAATGCCTGCGGCTTCGCCTGGTGATTTTTTGCCGTCTGCTGTTGTGATTTGATGAAAACCTACAACGAGAACTCCTACAGAGTGGAGCTTTACGCCAATGGATTGTCCTCCAGGAACGACTTTTAATTCAGGGAGAACGTCGACTTTTGTTTTCTTAATAGGGAATCCTTTAAAATCATAAACAATTTCGGCTTTTCCCGCCTTTTGTCCTGTTACTTCAAGCTGATTCTTTTTCTCTGAAAGACTAAAGGCTTGTGAAGAAGCATTGGCTGACGCTTCTATTGATGTGTCAATTGAGTGCTTCTGTTTTTCAAATACAGCAACATTAGTTGGAATGCTGATGTATTCCTTCACTATGCTCATAAACCCTGTACTTATTAAAGAAACAAGGAGAATCACACCAATGGCTTTTCTCATCTTTTCGGGCATTCATTTTTCACTCTCCTCGCTCCTTACCCACACCAGAACACTCATGTTTTGGCTACATCTTTACTTTTGCCTTCTTCGCTTTGATTTATAACCGGCAGCTATAGAAAATGATTGGATAAATTGATAAAAGAAAAAGACGATTTCGTGGGTATATACAGCGATTTTGACACAATATAAAAAAGGCAGCTGATTTTTCAGCTACCCTGTTGTTTTGACATCATTTGCTTGATGCAGCAATTCTTTTGCGTGCTGTTTTGTCAGCTCAGTGACTTCCACACCCGCAATCATCCTGCCAATTTCACTCACTTTTTCTTCATGATTTAATGGTTTGACGCTTGTCAGTGTTCTGCCTGCTTTAGAGCGTTTAGAAATGAAGAGGTGCGTGTCAGCCATTGCTGCTACTTGCGGGAGGTGCGTAATGCAGAGCACTTGTGAGCCAGCCGCCACTTTGTAAATTTTTTCGGCAATCGCCTGTGCAACTCTGCCGCTTACGCCCGTATCGACCTCATCGAAAATAATGGAAGTGACTTCTTGTTTGGCTGAGAAGATACTTTTCACGGCGAGCATAACACGTGAAATTTCTCCACCCGAGGCAACTTTTGATAAAGATTTCATCGGTTCGCCAGGATTAGTAGAAATCACAAATTGAGCTTGGTCGATTCCGTTTTTTCCAAGCTGGACGGGCTTTCCATCTAGTAGCGGATTATCCGTGCTGCTAAAAGGCGCATACCGAATGGAAAAGGATGTATCAAACGTTGACTTCTCCATATACAAATCCTTTAGTTCTGTTTGAATTTGCTTCGCTAGCTTTTTGGCCCATTTTTTGCGAAGCTCCGAAACGTTAAGTGCTTCAAGCAGAGCGTCACGGCTCATTGCATCCAGTTTGTTTTTAAGCGTCTGCAGGTGACTATCTCGATTTTGAATTTGATCGATTTCTTCTTCAATCTTCGCCGCATACTCCAAAATTTCCTCAACCGTTGTCCCGTACTTTCGTTTTAACTGCTTCATTTCATTCAGCCTAGACTCAATAAAATCAAGTCGTGCTGGGTCGAACTCTAATTGATCCAGCATGCTTCGCATTTGGAACGTCGAATCCTCTAATAAATAGTAAGAGTTCGACACTTGTTCGGATAGCTTTTTCAGATCGTCGTTGATCTCAGAAACCTGCTCGAGCTCGCTTGATGACATGCCAACCCAATCAAGTCCCCCCTGCTCATTGCGCAAGGCATTATAGGCGTTTTGGAGTGAGGAAAAGATTTTTTCGTAGTTGCTGATCTGATGGCGCTCTTCTTGAAGCTTCTCATCTTCTCCCGGCTCTAATTGTGCCGCTTCAATCTCTTCTAGCTGAAATTGCAGTAAATCTAACCGGTGCACCATTTCCTGCTCATTCTCAGAGAGCTGTTTTAGCTTTTGGGCTGTCTTTGTATATTGCTCATATGCTTCTTGATACTGTGACAAAGCAGGTGCAATTTCTTCTGCTCCAAATTGATCGAGTAAATGCAGATGATTTTCATCCTCCATCAATAACTGGTTATCGTGCTGTCCGTGTATATCGAGCAAAAGGCGTCCTACTTCGCGTAAAAGTGAGATTGTAACGAGCTTGCCATTGATACGGCAAATGCTTTTCCCGTTATTGTTAATATCACGGCGAAGAATCATCATTTCATCCGTTGCGTCAATTCCCTGCTCTTCGCATAAAGCAAATACAGGATGGTCAGCTGCTGGTACAAGAAAAAGCCCCTCCAGCTCAGCCTTTTTCTCACCATAACGAACAAATTCAGACGACCCTCTTCCTCCCACAAGAAGTGAGACAGCGTCAATCATGATAGATTTCCCTGCACCTGTTTCCCCTGTTAGGACTGTGAGTCCTTTTTCAAATGAAACCGTTAACTCTTCAATGATTGCAAAGTTTTTAATGGTTAGTTCTGCTAACACTCATTTGACACCTCTTTTTGTAAACCTGATTCTTTATAGAAGCTCTAAAATTTTACTTGAAACTGTTTCCGTATCATCTATTGTGCGGCAAATGATCAAAATGGTGTCATCTCCGCAAATGGTTCCCATGATTTCTTCCCAATCTAAATTATCCATTAAAGCCCCAATCGCCTGTGCATTACCCGGCATGGTTTTGAGGACAATTAAATGACTGGCAGCATCCATTTTAATAAATGCATCCATTAAGGATCGCTTTAGTTTAGACAGCGGATTGAACCGCTGATCCGCAGGAAGGCTGTATTTATATGTTCCATTGTTCGTTGGCACTTTCACTAAATGCAATTCTTTTATATCTCTTGAAACGGTCGCTTGTGTAATGTTATATCCATCGGCTTTTAAAATATCGACTAGTTCATCTTGTGTTTCAATCTCTTGGCTCGCGATGATTTCTCTAATCTTGATATGCCTTTGACCTTTAGTCATTTTTGACCCCCCTAGGCGTTTGATCTCAGTTTGTCTTTACGTTCTATGTTATATGAACCACAGTTCAAAAAACAAGCGTTACGTGAGAAACGGCCAATTCTCATCTTTTGACCATGTAAAAAGGAATAATAGCGAGCTATTATTCCTTCAGCGTGTAGACAAACCCTCGCATTCGGTGTCAGGTCTGCGCTTCGGTGCTCACGAATGTTAAATTCGCTCCGCTCCGATGCTCGTCCTTCCTAGACTTCAAAGGTTTTCTATCACGCTGTAAAGAAGACAAAGGGCTAAAATAAAGATCATTTTAGCCCTTTGCCAACAATCTAAAAGGAATAATAGCGAGCTATTATTCCTTTTGTTTCAACCTCATGTATCAGCCGGCTCAGGACTGTTTTTCTTTTCTTTCAATACAGAATGGGCTTCCTTGACGATCTTTTCAAGCTCTGAAACCGGTAGTGCCGCATTCTCTTCTTGATCGGGATGAAGCACTAAATGGAGAAGGAACTCAATATTCCCGTCTCCGCCAGTAATAGGCGAAAATGATACATCCTTCACATCATAGCCTTCTTTTGCAGCAAATTGATTCATCTCTTCCAGTACACCAAGGTGGACCGATGGATCTCGCACGATGCCTTTTTTCCCAACAAGCTCTCTGCCTGCTTCAAATTGAGGCTTGACGAGTGCAATACAGTCTCCGCCCGGGACAAGAATGTGCTTTAAAGCCGGCAGAATGAGTTTAAGTGAAATAAAAGAGACATCAATTGACGCCACTTCTGGCAATCCTTCAGTAAAATTTGCTGGGACGGAATGACGGAAATTGGTGCGCTCCATGACGATGACCCTGTCATCCTGCCTTAATTTCCACGCAAGCTGATTGTAGCCAACATCAACAGCATATGATTTGACCGCTCCATTTTGAAGCGCACAATCTGTAAATCCACCTGTTGATGAACCGATATCAATTAGCAATTTTCCTTCAACGGTTAAGTCGAATTCTTTTAGCGCTTTTTCGAGCTTTAACCCGCCGCGGCTCACATATTTCAGAGGGTTCCCTTTCACAGTGAGCGGTGTATCACGAGCGATTTTCTCTCCTGGTTTATCCAAACGGTTTTCATTTGAGTAAACGATCCCTGCCATAATGGCACGCTTTGCTTTCTCTCTCGTTTCCATTAGTCCTTGTTCGACTAATAAAACGTCAAGTCGTTCTTTCTTTGATGTCATGATCCAATTCCTTTTCTTGGTGCTGCGGGAAGCAGGTCACGTAAAGTATCAGCAACCTGTGCTTTCGTCAAACCAATTTCTTCAAGCAGGGCATCAACACTTCCATGCTCAATAAATTCATCTGGAATGCCCATACGTTCTACTTTAATATGAGATGCTTTCTTATCGTGTATATATTCTAAAACGCTGCTGCCAAATCCGCCTTGGAGCACAGCTTCTTCAATCGTTAAAATCGGAATACCTTCAGAAAAAATGTCATTTAACATCGCTTCATCAAGAGGCTTAATAAAACGAGCATTGACAACACGAACCGATTTCCCTTCTTTTTGAAGTTCTTCTGCTGCTTGGAGTGCCATTTTAATCGTCGTACCAAATGTTAAAATCACGGCATCCTTCCCTGGACGAAGAACCTCCCAGGACCCAATTGGAATGGTTTTCAGCTGTTCATCCATTTTGACACCTAGCCCATTACCGCGCGGGAAGCGCATAGCAATAGGACCGTCATCGTACTGAATAGCTGTATTGACCATGTGCTGTCCTTCATTTTCATCTTTTGGCATCATGAGTACCATATTCGGCATATGACGCATAAAGGCAATATCAAACACACCTTGATGGGTTTCTCCATCTGCACCGACAAGTCCAGCACGGTCAATGCCAATAAATACGTTAAGGTTCTGACGACAAATATCATGTAGCACTTGGTCATAGGCTCTTTGTAGGAACGTTGAATAAATCGCTAAAAATGGCTTCATGTCCTGCGTCGCAAGCCCAGCTGCCATTGTGGCTGCATGCTGCTCGGCAATTCCTACATCAAACATCCGCTCTGGAAATTCCTTCGCAAAGCCTTCAAGCTTTGAACCAACAGGCATCGCAGGCGTGATCGCAACAATCCGCTCATCTTCCCGTGCCAGCTTTCTGACCGTTTCACTAACGAGACCACTCCAAGACGGAGCTGCTGCTGCCGGTTTTACAAAATCCCCTGTATCAATTTTGTATGGACCCGTACCGTGCCAAGTCCCGACTTTATCGGATTCTGCCGGCTGATAGCCTTTTCCTTTTTTCGTGATGACATGCAGAAGAACAGGACCTTTTGTTTTCTTTGCATATTCAAGATTTTCAAAAAGATCTTCATACGAATGTCCGTCGACAGGACCTAAGTAGGTAAATCCCATTTCCTCAAAAAACATGCCAGATACAAGTAAATATTTGAGGCTGTCTTTGATACGCTCTGCTGTGGCAGCAAGCTTACCACCAACAGCTGGAATGCGCTTGAATAAATATTCAAGCTCGTCTTTTACCCATTGGTATTTGCCAGCTGTACGTAATCTACCAAGCATTGTGTGAATCGCACCGACGTTTGGTGCAATACTCATTTCATTGTCGTTTAATATGACAATCATATCTTTCTTTTCATCACCGATATGATTCAAAGCTTCTAGCGCCATACCTCCGGTTAGTGCACCATCTCCGATAATCGGCAGGATATATTCATCTGTCCCTTTGATATCACGCGCTGCCGCCATACCCATCGCGCCAGATAACGAGGTTGAACTGTGACCTGTCTCCCACACATCATGTTCGCTTTCATTTCGTTTAGGAAAACCGCAAAGCCCTTTATATTGACGAAGTGTATCAAACTCCGCCCCTCTTCCCGTTAACAGCTTATGAACGTACGACTGATGTCCAACATCCCAGAGGAATTTGTCTTTTGGGCTGTCAAATACTTTATGAAGCGCAACAGTCAGTTCAACGACTCCCAGGTTCGGACCGATATGCCCACCAGAGTTGGCTAAGGACTCAATTAAAAACATGCGAATGTCAGCACTAAGCTCCTCTAATTCTGCATTTGACATTCCTTTTAGAAACGTTGGATTTTTTATTAATAAAAGATCCAATTAGGATCAACTCGCTTTCAACAAAATTTCTATATACATCTATAATGCCTTATTCCTTTGAAAACCAATAGGGAATAAGAGTTGTCTCATCATAATAAACTGTTTACAGTTTACCACAATTGCTCGAGGACCCTCAAATCTAGGCTGTTTTTAATGATCTCTTGAGGCAATTAGATCACATAAATCATGCAGCAATTGCTGCTCTAATTGAAGATTTGAGACAATTTCTTTTGCACGTGTGATGTGCTCATGCAGCTTTTCTTTTGCTCCTGAAAGCGTTAATAAAGAAGGATATGTCGACTTTTCATTTGCTGTATCAGAGCCGACCCGTTTTCCGATTTTTTCTTCGCTTCCTTCGAGATCTAAAATATCATCACGGATTTGAAACGCAATGCCAATATGATAGCTGAATTCCCTTAGCTTTTCGATATCGTCATCTGATGCTCCTGCCAGCATTGCACCTGCTGCGACACTGAATGTGAGAAGCTTTCCTGTTTTACGGGCGTGAATGGATTCTAGTTCAGCAAGCGATACTTGTTTTTGCTCTGCTTCCATGTCGTCAAATTGACCGCCAACCATTCCTAGTGCACCTGCTGACTTTACAAGCTCATCCACAATTCTGAGCTTTTTGTCAGCTGAGACGCCGCTAGACAGCTGAGATGTAATCAGGCGGAAGCTTTCTGTTAAAAGGGCATCACCTGCGAGAACCGCTGTTGCTTCTCCGTACACTTTATGATTCGTCGGTTTTCCTCTGCGAAGGTCATCGTCGTCCATGCAAGGAAGGTCGTCATGTATCAATGAATACGTATGAATCATCTCAACCGCACAGCCGACAGGTATACCGTCTTCTTCGTTTTTACCGTAGGCATTTAGAAGAGCAAGAACGAGAACAGGTCGAAGCCTTTTCCCGCCCGCTTTAAGAGAATAGAGCATAGAAGATTTCAGGTCTTCAGGAATCGTCAATTCCTGAACATATGTAAATAAATAATCTTCAATGGCCTGTTTTCGTGTTGTTAAAAATTCATTTAAATTACTTGTCACCAGCATCTGCCTCCTTCACTGAGAAGGGAGCTAGCTCACCGTCCTCTTTTAAAATGAAATCCATTTGCTTTTCAACATGCTGTAATTTTTCATGACAAAGCTTCGAAAGGGTCATCCCTTCTTGGAAATAATGAATGGCCTGCTCAAGTGGTACATCTCCTTCTTCGAGCTTTCCCACAATCTCCTCAAGACCTTTCATCGCCTCTTCAAATGTCATTTGTTCTTCTTTTTGTTTATTGGATTCTGTCATGTTGATTGCCCCTCCTTCTCAATAACCTCACAAATCAGACGTCCATCTTTCATCGTGATGGTCAGCTTATCCTGCGTTTCTACTTGGTTCACACTTTTTATTAGTTCATCTTCTTTATAGGCTAAGCTATAGCCTCTTTCCATCACTTGAAGTGGATTTAATGCATTTAGTTTACCAAGAACCGATTGGAACTGCGAATGAATTGTTTTCATTTGCACATTCATACTGCGAATGAGCTGTTCTGTTTCATTGGCGTGGCGTTTTTTCGCTTGAAGCAGCTGCTCTTTAGGGTGAAGCGGCTTCAGCCTGTATGTCTGGCGGTCTAGCTGACTGCGTTTTTGCTCAATTTGTCTCGTCAGCTGTTTTTGAAAACGGTCAAATACCAAATCGAATTGCTGCTCTTTTTGCTCCTGTAATCGTTTTGGAAAACGGAAGGCATAAGAGGATTGCAGCGCCACAAGACGATCCTTCGCTTGTGAGGTTCGATTCTTTACCGCTCTTGTTAGCCGTATATCGATTGATTTGATTCGTTCAATTAAATCGGTCGTGCTTGGAACAGCAAGTTCGGCTGCTCCTGTTGGTGTGGGTGCTCTCATATCTGCAGTGAAATCACTGATCGTAAAGTCTGTTTCGTGTCCAACTGCAGATATGATTGGAATGTCTGATGCGAAGATGGCTCTTGCGACAGCTTCTTCATTAAAAGCCCAAAGCTCTTCAATCGAACCGCCTCCTCTTCCGACAATCAAGACATCACAGAGCTGTTTTTCATTCGCTTCCTTAATTCGCTCTACGATGGAACGGGTCGCATGCTCACCTTGAACGAGCGCCGGAAGCACAATGATTTTCGCCTGCTGATAGCGCCGATTGATGGTCGTAATGACATCTCGAACAGCCGCTCCTGTTGGAGACGTAATGACACCAACAACCTCTGGATATTCGGGGATTGTTTTTTTATAGCGCGCATCAAATAAGCCTTCGCTTGCTAGCTTTTTCTTCAGCTCTTCATAAGCAAGATGAAGAGCACCAACACCATCAGGCTGCATTTCTTTTGCATATAATTGATAGTTACCGCTTGGTTCATAGACTTGAATTCCGCCTCGTACAAACACCTTCATTCCACTCTTAGGTGAAAAAGGCAGCTTCGCCGCAGAGCGCTGGAACATGACAGCTTGCATGCGTGCATTTTCGTCTTTTAAGGTGAAGTACACATGTCCTCTTGAATGAATCTTGACATTGGATAGCTCACCTTTGATCCAAATATCTTCTAAATGCGGATCAACATCAAATTTTCTTTTTATGTATTTTGTAAGGGCTGTGACCGTCACAAAGGCTTTTTCACTCATGACGTATTCCTCCTCTTCAAAAACGCACATTCATCCACCAGCAGCATGCAGGTGGATGAATGGATAAAGCTTATGCTAATGTACGTTTTGCTGATTTAACCGTATTATGTGCAAGCATCGTAATCGTCATTGGACCGACTCCGCCAGGGACTGGTGTGATATAAGAAGCTTTTTCTTTTGCCTCTTCAAAATCAACATCTCCAACAAGCTTTCCAGTATCCAAACGATTGACTCCTACATCGATCACAATAGCGCCTTCTTTAATTTGGTCAGCTTTAATAAAGTTTGCTCGACCGACGGCAACAACTAAAATATCCGCTTTCAACGTATGTTCTGAAATATTCGTTGTTCTTGAATGGCAATAAGTAACCGTTGCGTTTTCGTTTAACAGCAATTGTCCTACTGGTTTACCGACAATATTGCTGCGTCCGACAACAACGACTTCTTTTCCAGAAAGACTGACGCCCGTTTTATTTAGTAATTCAACAATGCCTGCTGGTGTGCATGGAAGGAATGTGTCTTCCCCAAGGAGCATTTTCCCGATATTCAATGGATGGAAACCATCAACATCTTTTTCAGGTGAAATACGTTCAATCACGGCTTTTTCAGAAATATGTTTTGGCAGTGGAAGCTGAACAAGAATCCCGTGGAATTGATCGCTCGCATTGTACTGATCAATCAGCTGAAGCAATGCTTCTTCTGTTAAAGAAGCATCTAAATGATCTAGCTGGAAATGCATCCCCATTGCTTCAGCTGCTTTCTTCTTCCCGCGTACGTAAGAAAGTGAAGCCGGATCATCACCGATTAGAATAACGGCAAGACCAGGTGTGACACCTTTTTGTTTTAGCTCTTCTACTTCTTTTGCTAATTGCTCACGCTTTTCTTTTGCTGTTTCTTTCCCATCGATGATTGTTGCTGTCATGTCGAATCCTCCTATTGCTGCTTTAGGTCGTTTTTAATGTTTGAAAGTACTCCATTTACAAATTTCGATGCTTTATCGTCACCGAATAATTTGGCCAGTTCAATCGCTTCATTCATTGAGACACTAACCGGGATATCTTCTTGATACACCATCTCGTACACAGACAGCCTTAAAATGGCTCTGTCTACGTTTGCAATACGATCGAGTTTCCAATTCACTAAATGCTGTGAAATCATGTCATCGAGCTTGTCCTTTTGTTCAAGCACACCGAAAACCAGCTCCTCGAAAAAAGGATCTGATTCTTGTTCATCCAGCGCATGTGTAATGGCCTCTTTCGGATCAATATTGCTCACATCAATTTGAAATAATGTTTGTAGCGCCTTTTCTCTTGCAGTTCTTCTTTTCATTATTTACTCCTTTAACCACTTTATCCGCTTGTCGTTAAGCCATACAGAGATCATAACATATTTTGACCGTGGTCGCACCAAGATCCATGCGAGCTGTCACGAAAAACGAATCAATTCACGTGTGAGATCATTATTATTCGGAAATGACCCAAAAATGGGCTTTAAAAAACCAAAGAGGCAATGCCTCCTTGGTTTCACTTGAACTCTTTTTTTATATTTCTTGATCTACTTCAGCCTCAGATGCTTTAGTATCAAATTGAATACCAACGACATGAATATTGATTTCATTAATCGTTAAAGCAGTCATGTTCAAAAGAGTTTGACGGATATTTTCTTGTACAGCAGTGGATACCTTTGGAATGGATAGGCCAAATTCAACCACACAATATACATCGATTGTGATGCCTTCATCAGAGACATCTACTTTCACACCTTTACGGTGATTTTTCTTACCAAAGCGTTCTGCTACATCAGCAGCGAAATTGCCGCGCATTTCGGCAATGCCTTCGACTTCTGAAGCGGCGATCCCAGCAATGACCTCAATCACCTCTGGTGCAATTTGCACTTTTCCCAATTGATCTTCATCAAGGTTCATTTCAAGCAAATTGTTATCTGACACGATCATTCACCTCCGAAAGCTGTGATTATTTCATGATTTGGTATGTTTCTAAAAACTTCGTATTAAAATTACCACTCACAAATGTTTCATGCTCAAGCAATCTTAGATGGAATGGGATCGTTGTGTAGACTCCTTCAATGACGAACTCTTGAAGCGAGCGTTTCATTCTCGCAATCGCTTCTTCTCTCGTCTTACCATATGTGATCACCTTTGCAATCATACTATCGTAATATGGCGGAATTACATAGCCCGGATAAGCGGCAGAATCAACACGTACTCCTAGACCGCCTGGCGGAAGATACATTTTAATTTCACCAGCTGAAGGCATGAAGTTTTTCTCTGGGTTCTCTGCATTAATACGGCATTCGATTGCCCATCCTTCATATACGACATCCTCTTGTGTAAGAGAAAGCTTCTCACCTGATGCGACTTTAATTTGTTCTTTGATCAAGTCAACACCTGTGACCATTTCTGTTACAGGATGCTCTACTTGAATACGGGTATTCATTTCCATGAAGTAGAACTTCTCTTCATTATAATCATAAATGAATTCGACTGTTCCAGCACCAGTGTATTCAACAGCTTCTGCAGCTTTTACAGCTGCTTCACCCATTTGCTCACGGATGTCTGCATTCAGCGCTGGTGATGGCGTTTCTTCAAGAAGCTTTTGCATTCTTCTTTGAATCGAGCAATCACGCTCTCCTAAATGAATGGTATTGCCATGCTGATCTGCAAGCACTTGGATTTCCACGTGTCTAAAGTCTTCAATGAACTTTTCTAAATAGACGCCAGGGTTACCAAAGTTTTGCGCTGCTTCCTGCTGCGTGATGGTGACACCGTTAATGAGCTCTTCTTCGGTACGAGCCACACGGATTCCTTTACCTCCGCCGCCGGCAGTTGCTTTTATAATCACAGGATACCCAATACTTGCTGCTGTTGAAACAGCATCATCAAGATCTTTTACAATTCCTTGAGAACCAGGAACAATCGGAACGCCAGCATCTTTCATTGTTTCCCTTGCGACATCTTTCGTTCCCATTTTGGAAATCGCTGATGCAGTTGGCCCAACAAAGATGACATTGCATTCCTCGCAAAGCTCTGCGAAGTCTGCATTTTCAGCAAGGAAGCCGTATCCTGGATGGATGGCATCTGTCCCTGTTAATTTGGCTACACTGACAATATTCGTGACATTTAAATAACTATCTTTTGAAGCAGTCGGTCCGATGCAATATGCTTCATCAGCCATTTGAACATGAAGCGCATCGCGATCCGCTTCAGAAAATACCGCAACTGTTTCAATTCCAAGCTCTTTACAAGCGCGGATAATTCTAACTGCGATTTCTCCTCTGTTTGCAATTAATAGCTTTTTAATCATGATCGTACTCCTTACTCTGCTTTCACTAGAAAGAGGGGTTGTCCGAATTCTACAAGCTGACCGTTCTCAGCTAATACTTCGACGATTTCACCTTTTACTTCTGCTTCGATTTCATTAAACAGTTTCATCGCTTCTACGATGCACACAACTGTGTTTTCCTTCACCTTAGAACCTGATGTCACATATGGATCTGCTTCTGGTGAAGATGAAGCATAAAATGTGCCAACCATTGGGGATGTGATTTTATGCAGATTTTCAGACGCAGCTGCCTCTTGTGCAGGGGCTTCGGTCTGAGCTGGAGCTTGTGCTTTAGGAGCTTGTTGAGCTGGAGCTGCTTGGACAGGAGCCACTGGTGCCGCTACTTGCTGAACGACTTCTTTATTTTTCTTTAGTTTGATTTTTGCACCTTCGTTTTCGTACGTAAATTCATCAATTGTTGATTCGTCAATTAATTTAATCAGTTCATGAATTTCTTCAATTTTTAACATGGATTTGCACCCCTATGTATGGATTTATCTTTTTCTTATAGGCTAGTACTAAAAGTACATACTATAACCATCTTACAGGAGGATTTCAATGAATTCAACTAATATTGTGGCGAAGCGCTTTGCGAGAGCACCTTGAAGAGGGCGCCAAACCGCATCAAAAAACGCCCTTTACGGCAAAGGGCGCCTGTTCATTTTTTATTCATTGGAGGGCTCAAAAGTGACCGCTACGTTATCAAGACCTCTCATTTCTTTTGTGACCATATCAATAATATCGGCCGCTTGGGACTTTGATTTTTTGTCAGAACGAACTGTGATGCTCACTTTATCTCCCTCTGCACTCACTAGCGCATCTTTATAACCTTTTGTTTTAATTAAGGTTTCGAGCTGACGCTCCGTTCCTTCTGCTTCACTAAGCGCTGTCATTTGGTCATAAGCTTCGCTTTTTTCTTGTGCTGTTGCATCATCACTGGATACGATTTCGTTGAACTCTTCACGCTGTTTGCTTCGTTTATCTTCAAGCTCTAATCTGTATGTTGTAAAAAGCTCATCGTCTGTTTGCTCTGACACAGCCTTTCCTTCTTCACCGCTTGTTTCGATATCCTCTTGTTTACCATTTGTTTCTTTGTCAGTGGACTTCTCATCAGCGCCTTTTTCCGTTCCTTTTTCCGTTCCTTTGTCCATTCCTTTTTCTGGTTCAGTCTTTTTCTCTTCCATTCCTTTTGATTTCATCTCTTCTACTGTCACTGCATTTTCACCTTGTGGAGACATGATATAGTACACACTTAAGACGACAACTAAACTTAGCATCGTTAATAGCCAAACCGTTTGTTTTTTTAACATCATTCCGAATCCTCCTTGATTTTTTTAGGGGCAACAGCCACTCTATGGCTCGGTACATCAAGCACTCGTGTAACCGCTTCAATAATGGTTTTCTTTATTTGAACGTTGTCTACTCCTTGAGCAACAACGAGAACACCTCGAATATCTGGTTTTTTCGTTTGCACCACGACTGGCGTTTCTTCATTGCCATTTTTGATGATGACGATTTCTTCTTCTTTTGTTTGATCGGTGACACTTCGCACGCCGCCTTCTTTATCTGTTTCTTCGGTCGTTGTGCTTTTATTGGATTTGTTTTTTTCAAACACTTTTAAAGAAGTTGCGTCTACATTGACCACAATCGATACATCCTCAACGCCAATAATGGTCTCTAAAATTTCTTTCAGCTGATTTTCGTATTCTTGCTCCACATCTTCAATCGAATTCTTTGATTTACTTGACGATGCCGGCTTGAATACCTCCTGCTCTTGTGAGGTTGTTTTTTTAGAAGCAGGAACAGCAGCTTGTTCTTTGCTTGATGGCGGTGACAAGATCTGACTGACTAACATGAAAGATACGCCGATGATGAATACAAGCAGCAAGTAATGGTGCTTCGTTAATTTTGGTTTCCCTTCACCTTTTTCAGGCGGCTGCAAGAATGATTTCAGCTTTTGTTTCCAGTCCTTGTTATTCATGATCTGCTGCGTCACCTCCCTCAATGTTCAGCGCAATGTGCTCAGGACTCGTATTCCAAACATCAGCAAGCGTCTCTTTCACCCTCTTGATCTCTTTGCTAGAAGATCCAGCGCTTTCCTCCTTTTGCCTGGAGAGATCAATGTCCACCTTTGCCACCGTTTCTACAGCATCACCTGTGAGCGGGGAAAGAACTGCTTTGATGCGAAATTGATCCGCCTCCATATTCTGATCCAGGTGCTCTTCATCTGCCAGCACTTCTACGTGTTTCATTTCATAGCTCTCCTTCTCCAGTGGCTCCTTTGCGCTTTTTTCTAGTTGGACAGCCATTTGCTTTAAAATATATGCACGCTGAGAGGCTTGTATTTCTTTTTTTTCTAAATTCATCTGATTTTTTATTTCTTCTGACTGTGCTTCTTCCTTTCCCTTCATCAATTCTGAGAAAATTTGGTCAGGGTCTGCCCGAAAAAAAGCAAAAATCGGATTGAGCATCACCACAATCAACAGGAGGCTGACGACCATTTTGGCATATTTTTGCATGCTTGAATTGGGAAGTAGAAGATCAATGACAATTGCAAATAAGATAAAGAGAATAATACTTGTGATCCATTCCGTGAGAAAACTCAAAAGGTGTCCCTCCTTACTTCATCATCATGGTCAGGTTGCCAGCAGTAATAATGACGGTAATGCTTAAAAAGAACATGAGCGACACGACAGCAAGTGCAGCAAAGATATAAAGCACACTTTTAGAAATGACATCAAGGCAGCTGATAATCGGTCCGCCTCCTAATGGCTGAAGAATGGCTGCGGCAAGCTTATATATAAGGGCTAGCGAGAGCACTTTAATCGCAGGGAAAGCAGCAATTGAAATGAGAATAGCGACGCCAACAAGTCCGACCGTATTTTTAAGTAATACAGAGGCACTGATGACGGTATCCGTCGCATCTGTAAACATTCTGCCAAGGACGGGGATGAAATTTCCGGTAATAAATTTGGCTGTACGAAGTGCGATACCATCCGTAACCGCAGCAGATGCACCTTGCACAGAAATGACGCCAAGAAAGACAGTTAAAAAAACGGCTAACCCGCCTATCGCCACATTTCTTAACAGCTGGGCAAGCTGGGTAACCTTGTATTGTTCAGTCAGCGTACTGACAATGCTCAATATCGCTGATAAAAAAATAAGCGGAAGAACGACATATTGAATAAAAACGCCGCTCGTATTCATCAAAAATAAAATAACGGGATGAAAGAATCCGGCTGAGATAAGCCCGCCTGATGAAGCAATCAGTGCTAATAACAGAGGAATAAGAGCAAGAATAAAACTGGTCATCGTTTGAATGGCTTCTGTTGCATAAGAAATCGCCACATGAAAGCTGTTGAGTGCAATAATGATCAGCACCATATAAACAAGTGCGTATGCGACTTTACTGACAGTGCTTTGTTCAAATGCATTCTGCAAAAGCTGTAAAAGCGAACAAAAGATGGTGAGTAAAATCAGTGTGCCAAGGAGCTTTCCGTTTGCGATGACCTCGTGAAAAAGATAATGAACAAAGGCTTTCAGCCATGTCTGGGGAGACAGCTCTTTATCGCCATCAATCATTTCCTTCACTGTTCCTTTTTGGCTTTCTGGCAGAAAGCCGCCATACTCGTCCAATATGGTTTCCCAAAAGTCACTGATGGAATGAAGCTCAAGTGCATCAGCCTGTCCAGTCGCCACTTCTTCTGCTGCTGGTGCTTCATTTGATAAAGGCTCTTTTTCTTCTGCGCCTGCGTGCGGAGCGATCAGCCAGAAGAAAAGCATCAGTCCCATAACAGCTGTCACCCGTTTCATTGTCATCACCTCTTTTCAATTAAGTCATGGACGGGATCATACCTAAGATGGTCTCAATGATGACTGTTAAAATGGGGACTGCCATGACCAAGATGAGAATTTTGCCGCCAAGCTCTATTTTTGATGCAATGGCGCCTTGTCCAGCATCTTTTGTCAGCTGGGCGCCGAATTCCGCAATATAGGCAATGCCAATAATTTTTAAAATGGTTTCAACATACTTCATATTGACGCCGGCACTTGCCGCAATTTTTTCTATCATCGAGATAATGGCATAGATTTGATCTATTAAATAAAGAAAGATCACACACCCTGTAAATACAACAAGCATAAAGGCGAAGGTTGGCTTTTGTTCTTTGACAATTAATGCTAAAAAAGTAGCGATTAAACCAAGTCCAACAATTTGTATGATGTCGATTTGTAAGCCCTCCCCTATCCTTGAAATAGAAATACGGCTTTAATCTTTTTAAACAAATCATCTACAATGGTTGCCACCATAAACAAAATGTAGATAAACCCAAGCAGCGTGACCCACTGAGCGTACTCCTTTTTCCCCATTTGATCTAAAATCGTATGGAGGAATGCCACAACGATGCCTACTCCCGCAATTTGAAAAATGACGTTTACATCAACGCCCATGCTCTCGACTCCCTTCCTCTCACATCAATAAAAGAATCAGTAGTAATCCGCTTAAAAATCCGAGGCTTCTGACCATTTTTTCATTTTTGGCTTGGGCGATTTCAGCTTCCTTCTCCTCCGATTCCAAATGACCTAAAGCAAGCTTGATATATTTTTGCTGAGACGTGACATCATGCTGGCCAAGTGTTTCTCCAAAGTGCCTCAGTGCCTCATATTCGCCTTTTTTTAAGACGGTTTTTTTCCAAACACCCTCAAGACTCTCATTCCATGCATGCCGTGCAGAAAAGGTTCCAACTTTCAGCTTTTCTGCAAATTGTTCAAATAACCGATTCACAGGAGGACCTACTTGCGACGCAATTTGCTCTGCTGCACGCGCTAGCGGTGTTTGACCATACATAATTTCAGCTTCAAGAGACTGGAGCGCAAACCGGAGCTGCCGAATTTGTTTCGGCCGGTCGCTATATCGTTTGGCAAACTCGAACCCTCCCCAAGTCGTAGCCGCGACAATCAAGATAGCGCCAATGAGCTTTAACATACGTCCACTCCCCGCCTCCATTTCATCTCTTGTCCGTCTTGCTCATATATCCGCCCGATCGTGCCGGGACCGTCCTTGCGATTTAATTCAACATATCGTTCAAACACTCGAAGCTCCCATAACGGCTTCAATGATGGGCGTTTATACACATCTTCAAGTGAATAGCCATGAACGGAAACGATAATGGTGACCCCAGCATGAATCGCTTCTAATAGTGCCTGCACATCCTCGCTTTTTCCGATTTCATCGACAATCATGACCTCTGGACTCATAGACCGAATCATCATCATCAAGCCCTCAGCCTTTGGACACGCATCGAGCACATCCACCCGGTTTCCAAACTGGTGCTGCGGCACCCCTCTTATACACCCAGCGATTTCTGAACGCTCATCTATAATGCCTGTTTTTTTAGGAGGAATTGCTTTTGTGCCTGTACTAGCCAGTCTTGCTATATCCCGCAATAATGTTGTTTTCCCTGTTTGCGGTGGACCGATGATCAGTGTATTGCACCAGTGCTCGTCATATAAATAGGGAAGAAAGGGAAGCGCAATCCCGACTTTTTCTTTTGCGATGCGGATATTAAATGAAGAGATATCTCTTAATCCTTTGACAATGCCGTTTTCAACGATCACCTTTCCTGCAAGTCCCACCCGGTGTCCGCCTGAGATGGTGATGTAGCCTTGCTTTAGCTCCTCTTCAAGTGTGTACATACTATAATTGCTCAGCCTGCCTAATAGCTGAGACGCATCTTCTCCTGTTGTGTGATAAGAAAGAAAGCGCGGTTTTCCTCTTTGCATTAATTCAATAGGACGATCCGTGCGAATGCGGATTTCTTCTATTTGATCCCATTCTGCTTCTTTTAGCAGTCTAAGTTCTTGTCCAATCGAGTGCGGGAGAATATCCAACAAACTCCGCAACGAATTCCCCTCCTTTTTTTCTTCTCTAAAATGTATGATGGGAGCCGTTAATTATGCCAAGCCGTTTCACTTATAGATCCCAACAAGAATAAATACGACACCAATGAAAATAAAGACGAGCTTGGCATAGGATAACTGCCCTGCGATTTGATAGATTCCAATCGTCATCGTGATAATAAAAATGAGCGGCCCAATGATCGCCAATATACTATTGATGACAACCGCTTTTCGAACGTCATTTGTGACTAAAATGAGGATGGCGGCCGTCAGTTCAATCGCTGCCGATAAAAACCTCATGCCTGCCATCGCAGCGACTGATGGATGTAGACCTGGGAGAAATTGTTTCATATAGAACCTCCAGCTTTTTTTACACTATATGCTTGTCTAGCTGGAAGTAGTCTTGTTTTTCAGGAAGGAAAAGAGATGAATGAGAGAATTGAGAGAAGGCCTGCCTTTTGGGGAGTCTTACATGTTTTACAATAAAAAAAGACTGTAAACACGAGGTTTACAGTCTTTCTTCATTCATTACGCTCTTGACACGTATGAACCGTCTGATGTATTAATGACTAGTTTATCTCCTTGGTTCACAAAGAAAGGAACGTTGACGATTAAACCAGTTTCTGTTTTTGCAGGTTTTGATCCGCCTGATGTTGTGTCGCCTTTAATACCAGGCTCTGTTTCTACTACTTCTAGTTCTACCGTGTTTGGAAGTTCTACTCCAAGTGTTTCAGCACCGTACATCACAATATGAACCGACATATTTTCTAGCAAATATTTCAGCTCATCTTTAATTTGTGTTTCACTTAGTTCAAGCTGCTCATAAGAACTTGTATCCATGAAGACATGCTGGTCGCCATTTGCATACAAGTATTGCATTGTTTTTGTTTCGATTTGAGCTTTCGCTACTTTTTCGCCTGCACGGAATGTTTTTTCTTGAATAGCACCAGTACGTAGGTTACGCAGTTTCGAACGAACAAACGCTGCGCCTTTCCCTGGCTTTACGTGTTGGAAATCCACTACACGCCAAATACCGCCGTCCACTTCAATTGTCAGGCCTGTACGAAAATCGTTTACTGAAATCATTTTGTCATCCTCCTACATTTCACCATCATAATATGATAAGTTCTTTCGGTGAGTGGGTCAATCGTTTATTGCCGTCAGCTGTCAGGACAATATCATCCTCAATTCTCACGCCGCCGACATCCGGTAAGTAAATTCCCGGCTCAACTGTCACGACCATTCCTTTTTCTAAGACGACCTCTGATCGTGAGGAAAGGCCTGGCGCTTCATGCACTTCCATCCCTAGCCCGTGGCCAGTTGAATGCCCGAAGTATTGACCATAGCCATACTTTTCAATGATGTCACGTGTGATGCGATCAGCTTCTTTTCCTGTTAAGCCAGGCTTGATTCTATCCACACCAGCGTTTTCTGCTTCTAATACGATATGATAAATTTCCTTTAGCTTATCGCTCGGTGTGCCAACAGCAATCGTTCTTGTCATATCAGAACAATACCCTTTATAGTAAGCACCGAAATCGAGTGTGACTAAATCACCAGATTCAATCACCTTTTCACTCGCTCTTCCGTGCGGCAGGCTTGAACGAACACCTGAGGCGACAATCATATCGAATGAAGATCCTTCAGCACCTTCTTTTCTCATGAAAAATTCAAGCTCGTTCATGACAGCAATTTCCGTCAAGCCCGGCTTGATGTAAGTGAGAATATGATCAAAGGCGTGATCTGCAATCTTCGCAGCTTCCTCTAATATCTTAATCTCTTCACTAGACTTAATCAAGCGCAACTTTTCAACTGATTCTGAGACCGGAACAAGCTCAATATCACCTGCTTTACCTGCATACTGCTGGTAAGTGGCAAATGTCATATGGTTTTGTTCAAACCCAAGGCGTTTGATCCCAAATTCCTTTGCCGTTTGAGCTGCTGTTTCTACGATGTTTCCTTTATGTTCAATAATGTCGAAGCCTTTTACTTGGTCCTTCGCTTGCTCTGTATAACGGAAATCCGTGATAAAAGCTGCCCGGTCCTTTGAAACAACGGCGAGACCGGCTGAGCCAGTAAAGCTGGTCATGTACTGTAAATTAAAGCTGCTCGTAATGACTAGACCATCGATCTCTAATTCAGATAAAAGTGTTCTTAACTTTTCAAGTTTCATGATACTGCTCCCCCTTCACTCACTAAATAACGAATCGCCAATTTATACCCTTCTAAACCAAGACCAACGATTTGCCCTTGGCATACTGGAGCAAGTACAGAATGATGGCGGAATTCCTCTCTCTTATGAACGTTTGAGATATGTACTTCAACAACGGATAAAGAAATACTTGCAATGGCATCTCTTAGGGCATAGCTGTAGTGTGTAAAAGCCCCCGGGTTAAACACGACTCCATCGTACTGATCAACTGCCTCGTGGAGCGCATCAATCAAATCTCCTTCGTGATTCGATTGAAAGAACGTTAACTGGATATTGGCTCTTTCTGCAAACTGGAACAAATCCGTTTCTAAATCTGTCAGCGTCTTACTTCCGTAAACAGCCGGCTCTCTTTTGCCGAGCCTATTTAAATTGGGCCCATTCAGCACAAGAAAATGAGGCATACAACCACTCCTTCACCCTAATTCAATCTATATCGAGATCTGTTTCTTTTTTCTTAGAAACCTTTCGTTTCCAAAAATATTTTATCATATGAATAGGTGATTTACACTTTATTCTGTCTTTTTCCCGAGTGCCCTCGCAAGCTTTTGACTCGTTAATTCATTATATTCAAACGAAATACTGTACCCGACAAACATGCCGTATAAAATATATAGACAAAATGTCGTGACGATGGTGCTTTGCTGCAAATCCTGGACTTGCTTTACATCTGGGAAAATGGGATTAAATACGTAAAAAACGAGCAGCCATAAAATTACGCCATATATCAGCCCCATCCAATAGCCTTTGATCCGTTTCAAAAGCCCATAATAAATAAAGGCTGCTCCGATCGATAAAACCCCTAAAAGTACAATACTGATAAAAGTACCAAGTCCGCCCTTTTTCCACTCTCCGAGCACAAAAGGCTGAAGGAGCATATTGGGACTCACCTCTGAGAAATGAAACATATGGGTCAGAAACCCGATAAAGCCCCAAAAAACACCGCCAACAAAGCCTGTCGCAGCTGCTCTTGCCAACAGCGATGACGTTTGTACAGCCTGATTTTTTTCTTCTTGGTTTTTCTTTTCATCACGTTTCATTTGTGAACACCTCCAGCAAGTAGTATGTCCAAAATGTCATGAATAAAAAGGATTCCATCCGTGAGTGTAAAATTTTTATAACAGGGTATACTGGCTAAAAAGAGGTAGATAGAATTCTAGTAGATAATCGACCTGTGAGCTAGTGATTTCCCCTCATTTCCTGTACAATAAAGGTATAAGGAAAAGCATGTAAATTACAGGAAACAGGCAGGTTGATGAAATATGTCCAATCAAACAAAACCTCCAGCATATGGAGGGCAGGCAGTTGTCGAAGGTGTCATGTTCGGAGGTAAAAAGAACTATGTGACAGCGATTCGGCGAAAGGATCAGTCCATTGAGTTTTTGAAGCTTCCCCGGACCTCCAATAAACGAACCGCCTTTCTCAAGAAAATCCCCTTTGTCAGGGGTGTTGCTGCACTTGTTGAAGCAAGCGCAAATGGCAGTAAGCACTTAAACTTCTCCAGCGAGCGCTATGACTTAGATCCTTCAGAAGATCATACTCTTGAAAAAGAACAAAAAAGCTCGAAATTATCTATGATTTTCGGCATTGCTGTGATCGGAGTTCTCTCTCTTCTCTTTAGTAAATTTGTCTTTACCCTAGTACCTGTCTTTTTAGCTGAACTTGTGCGGCCCGTCTTTTCAGGGAATTTCGCACAAATCGCAGTGGAAACATTCTTTAAACTGGTCCTGTTATTAGGCTATATTTACTTTATTTCCATGACCCCTTTAATTAAAAGGGTATTTCAATATCATGGCGCAGAACATAAAGTCATAAACTGCTATGAACAGAATCTTGACATCACAGTGGAAAATGTCCAAAAACAATCACGGCTTCATTATCGATGCGGTAGCAGCTTTATTTTATTCACTGTCATTGTCGGAATGTTCGTCTATTTACTCGTACCGACAGATCCTTTATGGGTGAGAATTCTGAATCGCTTGGCGCTCATTCCGGTTGTTCTCGGCATTTCATTTGAAGTGCTTCAGCTTACGAACAAACTCCGAGAAGTGCCTGTGCTGAAAGTGCTTGGCTATCCTGGTCTTTGGCTGCAATTGCTCACAACAAAAGAACCCTCTGACGATCAAGTCGAGGTAGCCATTGCAAGTTTTAATGAACTTCTTCGTTTAGAGGAAGCGTCTGAGAAACAAGCGTCAGATTCTGCTCATCAAGTGATCTAACTTATAAATCCGGTAAATTCCTTCGGAGGTGGACAGTTATGAATCGCCGAGTACATCCTGCTTTTACCATTATTTTCGCTTTAGGTGTTTTGGGATTTGTGTATTTACTCACAACGAATCCAGGCAGACTTTTTACAATGCTGCTATCAGTTGTGATCATTGGAGCGGTTATGTTCTTCCTATTTAGATGGCTGATGAATCGAAGAACTGGAACAGAGGGCAATCTTTATCGTAAAGCAGTCAAACAATCGAAACGTCGCTACCAGCAGCCTAAACCAAAAACGAAAAGCCAGATGAAAAATCGGGTCACTCATTTGCGAAGCGTGCCGACTGACCACAAGTCTAAGCCCGTCCTTCTCAAAAAGAAAAGTCAAACACAGTTAACTGTGATTGAAGGCAAGAAAAACAAAAAGAAGAATCGCGCTTTGTTTTAAAATGTCCAGCTTTTTAAAAATTGCTCGGCCTTCTGTCTGCCTAGATCGACGAGCGCCTTTTTCTTTTCTGTCATTAGCTGAAAATCTGTGGCAATGACGTGTTCTACAGGAATAAAAATAACATGACGTTCGTGTTTTGTGGCAATGTGTCTTTCGTCATGAGCACCACGCATCGTTTCAAAAAGAGCGCCAAACAGTTCAAACGCATTGCGGATGGAGTGTTGAGGGCGTTCTTTTTCGTTTGGGGTTAATGTGACACCGACGAATGGTCTTTTTTTCTCTTCGGCAAACAACCAAATTGGAAAATTGCTAAGCACGCCTCCATCCACAATGGTACAAATGCCTTTTGATGACTTTAGTTTGACAGGCTCGAAAAAATACGGCAGACTGCAACTCATCCGGATTGCCCTTGCAACAGAAAAGCGCTCTGGATTTAAGCCGTATGAAGGAAGGTCGTCTGGTAGAACGAGGATTTTCCCATTTGTTAAATCAGAGGCAACAATTTTCAGCGAATCTTTTTTGAGATCCCCAAATACGGTGACCCCCTTTCGTTTCAACACATCTGTCAGCCATTTTTCGAGCCGGTCGCCTTTGTACAGACCGAGGCGCCAGTAAATGGAGACCCACCTAAGCATTTTAAACGGAATGAATTGACATCTCCTATCAAGCAAGTGATGTTCATCCATTTCATCTAAAAGCTCCCGAATCTCCTGACTTGTAAAGCCTGCTGCGATGAGTGAAGCAATGATCGCTCCAGCACTTGTACCAGCAAGGCGGACAAATTGATATCCTCTTGCTTCAAGCGCTTCATAGGCACCCGCAAGTGCTGCCCCTTTAATGCCTCCACCTGAGAACACACCATCTATCTTCATCAAGGAGCCCCCTTTGATATCACGCTATTAATAGTGTAAGAGCATATGCTTTCAATTAGAACTTTAATCAAAAAGGACACCCTCAGCATGGGTGTCCTTTTTCTTAAGATTCTTGATTTGTTTGTTCGTTTTTCTTTTGAATCACTTTCAGCTGAACAGATCGCTCGTCGTTTTCTTCAAAGAATTGAACGAGATCGCCGATGCGGTCAATACTGTTCCAGCTGAGATGATGTTCAATGCCTTCTACATCATCATAAATTTTCTCTTCATCTACACCAATGATTCTTAAAAATTGCTCTAGCAGTTCATGTCTGTATACGAGACGTTTTCCAATTTTTTTGCCTTTCGGGGTTAAAATTAGACCACGATACTTCTCATAAATGAGGTATTCATCTTTATCTAGCTTCTGAACCATTTTTGTTACAGAGGAGGGATGGACAGCGAGTGCTTCTGCAATATCAGAGACTCTAGCATATCCTTTTTCTTCTATCAGCATATATATTTGTTCAATGTAATCTTCCATACTAGGTGTAGTCATAAAACCCCTCCATAATGCACCTTTACTTAATAATCATAACAATTCTACACCATCGCCCATTAAAAAACAAGGAGTGTCCTTTGTCCTAACGCTTGTAATTCCACTCGTCTGAGGCATATTTCGTTTTGGCAAGATGGTGGACAAATGCTAACTCTTCATCTGTCAGCTCATAAGGCACAAGCTCAATATTTAATCCTTTTTCAAATCCTCGTTTAAACGCCACACGCGCATCGTCTATTGTACAAGTTCGGTCTGAGATTTCATTGATGGCGACCGCTTTGTTTTTAAAGCTTCTCTGCATCCGCTCTCTCACACGGTCGTTTGGATATAGAAATAAATCGAACAGTTTGTCCTCATCAAGGTCAATTAAGATGGAGCCGTGCTGGAGGATCACTCCTTTTTGTCTCGTTTGAGCACTGCCTGCTACCTTTCTGCCTTCTACGACAAGCTCGTACCAGGAAGGGGCATCAAAGCATACAGACGATCTTGGATTTTTTAAGCTTTCTTTTTCTTTATCTGTTCGAGGAATGGCAAAATACGCATCGAGTCCCAGTTCTTTAAAGCCCTCTAAAATGCCTTCTGAAATGACGCGGTACGCCTCTGTCACCGTCGCCGGCATTTCTGGATGTTCCTCTGACACAATTACGCTGTAGGTCAGCTCCTGATCATGAAGAACTCCCCGCCCTCCAGTCGGTCTGCGGACAAACCCAAGGCCATAGCGCTCGACTGCTTCCATGTTGATTTCTTTTTCAACATGCTGAAAATACCCAACAGACAATGTCGCAGGATTCCATCCATAAAAGCGGATGACAGGCGGGATAAGCTTCTCACTATGCCAATAAAGCAAGGCTTCATCCATTGCCATGTTAAAGGCAGGGTCTTGATTTCCTGTATCAATGAAACACCATTTCTCTTTTTGCATATAAAAATCCCTTCTCTTTTACGTAGTCAATGTTAGATGATGGTCATGGCCACCGATATTCTCTCTTCATCAGTCTATCAAATAGGGAACGAATTGAAAATAATTCTTACCATTTATGATGACAAGTTTCTTTTGCTTTACTATAATAGTATTTGTCTAAAACGTACCATCAGACAGGCCACTGTGCTGATGCTCAAGAAGGAGTCGAGTTGTATTGTCAATGTTCAACTATATCGTCCTCTCACTTTGTGGACTTTTCGTTCTTTATTCTGTCGGCAGCTACATTTATCAGCAGCGCATTATGAAAACGCTGACGGAAGAAGAATTTATTAAAGGTTACCGCAAAGCTCAACTCATTGATGTGAGAGAGCCAAACGAGTTTGATGGCGGACATATTTTAGGGGCAAGAAACATCCCCCTTTCCCAGCTAAAACAGCGCAAAAATGAAATTCGTCCTGACAAGCCTGTTTATCTCTATTGCCAAAACAATTTGAGAAGCGGAAAAGCAGCGCAAACTTTACGTAAAAACGGCTGTCGTGAGATTTATAATTTAAAAGGCGGCTTTAAAAAATGGGGAGGCCGCATCAAAACGAAGAACTAACAAAAAAGACTCTGGGAGCATGATCCCCCTGAGTCTTTTTTCTTTATCTTTCAAAAACGAGAACTGGATTTCGCGCGGCCTTTGTTTCGTCCATTCGTTTGACAACCGTCGTATGCGGCGCTTCCTGTACCACTTCTGGATTCTCTTCTGCTTCTTTAGCAATCTGAATCATCGCTTCAATGAAGGCATCAAGAGTTTCTTTTGATTCTGTTTCAGTTGGTTCAATCATGATACATTCCTCTACATTGAGCGGGAAGTAGATCGTTGGCGGATGATAGCCAAAATCAAGTAATCGTTTGGCAATATCCAGTGTGCGCACACCTAATTTTTTCTGACGTTTACCTGAAAGGACAAATTCATGCTTACAGTGACGGTCAAATGGCAAATCGAAATGAGTACTTAAGCGGCGCATCATATAGTTCGCATTTAACACGGCATTATCAGTTACAGCCTTTAAGCCGTCTGGACCCATAGAGCGAATATACGCATATGCTCTGACGTTAATGCCGAAGTTACCATAAAACGGCTTCACGCGGCCAATTGATTCTGGTCGATCATCATCGAAGTAAAAGCGGCCTTCTTTCTTCACAAGCACCGGCTTTGGCAAGTACGGGATCAAATCTTTTTTTACGCCTACAGGACCTGAACCAGGGCCTCCGCCTCCATGTGGACCTGTAAAGGTTTTATGAAGATTTAAGTGAACAACGTCAAAGCCCATATCCCCCGGTCTTGCTCTGCTCAAAACGGCATTCAAGTTGGCTCCGTCATAATAAAGTTTGCCACCAGCTCCGTGAACGACTTCAGCCATTTCTAAAATATTTTCTTCGAATAGGCCGAGTGTATTCGGATTCGTCAGCATTAAAGCCGCAGTTTCTTCATTGACAACACGGCGCAGGTCCTCTAAATCAACAAGCCCATTCTCATCAGATGCGACGGTAATGGTTTCAAACCCAGCCACTGTCGCAGATGCTGGGTTCGTTCCATGAGCAGAATCCGGCACAATGACTTTTGTTCGCTTATGATCTCCTCTTGCTTCATGGTACGCACGGATCATCATGAGTCCTGTCCATTCTCCGTGTGCTCCTGCCGCAGGCTGTAATGTCACAGCGTCCATCCCCGTAATTTCTTCAAGATGATCCCCTAGGTCATACAGCAATTCTAATGCTCCCTGCACAGTGTCTGCCTCTTGTAGTGGATGGACTTGCGCGAAGCCTGCAAGGCGTGCAACCTTTTCATTAATCTTTGGATTATATTTCATCGTACAAGAGCCAAGAGGGTAAAATCCGGAATCGACCCCATGATTACGTCTTGATAATGCTGTATAATGACGCATGATATCAAGCTCAGATACTTCAGGAAGCTCAGCATCCTCATGACGGATGTACGCCTCATCAAATAGGGCCGGGATCTCCTGTTCAGGTACATCTAAATCAGGCAGGCTATAACCAATTCTTCCTTCTTTGGATAATTCAAAAATAAGCGGCTGATCTTGTTTATTCATGGCGATCCCCCAATTCCTTCATGAACGTATCAATTTCTTCTTTCGTTCTTAGCTCTGTCACGGCGACAAGCATGTGATGTTGAAGCTCTGGGTAGTCTCTCCCTAAGTCATAGCCGCCGATGATTCCTTTTTCAAGCAATCGTTTATTGGCTTCTTTCACAGGTTCTTGTAATTTGATTACAAATTCATTGAAATGGGCTCCTTCTACATCAGCAAGCAGTCCATATGCTTTTGCCTGCGTCTTCGCATAGTGGGCTTTTTGTACGTTTTGATACGCGATGTCTTTGATGCCTGTTTTTCCGAGTGCTGTCATGGCAACGGAAGCGGCTAATGCATTTAATGCCTGATTCGAACAAATATTGGACGTCGCTTTATCTCTCCGAATATGCTGCTCACGCGCTTGAAGGGTTAGTACAAACCCACGAACACCATTTTCGTCTTCTGTCTGCCCGACTAAACGACCTGGCACTTTTCGCATCAACTTTTTCGTCACAGCAAAATATCCGCAATGCGGCCCGCCAAACGCTGCTGGAATACCAAACGGCTGTGCATCACCAACGACAATGTCTGCTCCAAGTTTTCCTGGCGGCGTCAGTAACCCGAGTGCAAGTGGATTACTAGAGACAACGAACAGACTTTTTCCTTTATGCGCAATAGGTTCAATGTCTTTTAACGGTTCGACGACACCAAAAAAGTTTGGATATTGCACAAGAACTGCTGCTGTATCTTCGCAGACAGCTTTTTCTAATGCTACTAGGTCCGTCTGCCCTTTTTTCGCAGGCACTTCAACAACTTCGATGTGCTGTCCTTTGGCATATGTTTTTAGCACGGCTCTTGCTTCAGGGTGAACCGTTTCAGAAACAACCACTTTTTTCTTTTTTGTATGCCCAGCAGCTAGCATTGCCGCTTCAGCTAATGCTGTCCCGCCATCATACATCGAGGAGTTAGCAAGATCCATACCCGTCAGCTCAGCAATCATTGTTTGAAATTCAAAAATGGCTTGTAGTTCACCTTGCGAAATCTCCGGCTGATAAGGTGTGTATGCTGTATAAAATTCAGAACGTGAGATGACATGATCCACAATGACAGGCTGGTAATGATCATATACACCGGCACCAAGAAACGATGCATAGGAAACCGTATCTTTATTCTTTGCAGCTAATCGGGATAATTCCCTTACAAGCTCTGTTTCAGATGCGGCTGCTTTAATGTTGTATGCTCCTTTAAATCTCACTTTTTCTGGGATATCTGAAAAAAGCTCATCAATCGACTCAACGCCGATGACATCCAGCATTTCTTTTTGATCTTGCTCGGTTTGCGGCAAATACCTATGCTTCATCCTCTATTCCCCCTCGTTATTTGGCTCTTTTATAAAATGGTGTTGCGACGATTTTCGCTTTTAGACGTTTTTTGCGAACTTGTACTTCTATCTCTGTTCCAAACTGCGCCTGAGAAGATTCGATTAAAGCAAGCCCGACATTTTTCTTTAATGTTGGGGACTGTGTGCCCGTTGTGACTACCCCAATCTGCTTTTCTCCTGAAAAGACCGGATAGTCTGTGCGCGGAATCCCTTTATCTATCATTTCAATGCCGACAAGCTTTCGCTTCGGCCCTTCTTCTTTTTGCTTCTTGAGCGCTTCTTTGCCAATAAAATTGGCTTCTTTATCCGTTTTGACAGCAAAGCCAATCCCGCCTTCTAATGGAGAGATATCCTTTGTCAGCTCCTGCCCATAAAGCGGAAGTCTTGCTTCAAATCTCAAGGTGTCACGTGCACCGAGCCCGCACGGTATTAATCCTTTTGGTGCGCCTGCTTTTAATAAAGCCGACCAAATGTGGACCGCATCTTCTGACTGGCAATAGATTTCAAAGCCGTCTTCTCCTGTGTAGCCAGTTCTTGAAACAAGCACCTCTTTTTGAGCAACTTCAGCTCTTGATAAAAATGTAAATGGCTTGAGCGATGTCACTTCTTCATCCGCCACATCTTTCATTATGTCAGCGGCAAGAGGTCCTTGAAGGGCTAGCAAGGCGATTTGATCCGAGACATTTTGGATCAATACGTCGTTCTCACCTTGATGCTGAAGCAGCCACTCCACATCTTTTTCGATATTTGATGCATTTATGACAAGCAAATAATCGTTCTTTTCTTTTTGGTAGACGAGCAGATCATCCACTGTCCCGCCATCTTCATAGCACATGGCTGTATATAGTGCCTTACCGTCTGTCAGCTTAGACACATCATTGGTTAATAACCTTTGTAAAAAAGGAAGGGCATCTTGACCTTTGATTTCCACCTCACCCATGTGAGACACATCAAAAAGCCCTGCCTTTGTTCGAACAGCTTCGTGCTCTTCTTTAATGGAAGAAAATTGGACAGGTAATTCCCAGCCCCCGAAGTCAATGGTTTTTGCGCCAAACGTTTCATACGCATGAAAAAGCGGTGTTCGTTTCAACATCAATCGTTTCCCCCTTTTTTCTTTCAGTGCAGATCACAAGCTGAATTTTCAGAAAAAAATCACAGCAAAAAAGGACAGAGCGCTCCCTTTTATCAAAAAGAAGTCTCTGTCCTTGCACCTGAAAGTTTACAGCACAACATCATTGTGTGTTTTCCCCTTTGGTGGTTTGCTAAAAACGATGAGCAAACACTCTCCAGAGTTGCGTCCGGTAAGAGTACTTTTGCCTGAGAGATTCACTGAAACAATTCAGCTTGCTCCTTCGGCGCCTGCCAGTGCTAAATAACCGCCAAGTCTCTCCCCATACCATCATCCGCTCATATTCTTCACATTTATTGGACATACTATCAAAATGGGTGACTTATTTGCTAGATCACTTACCAACATCCTACCATTAGAAACGGATGAAGAGCAACAGAAAAATCATTAACATTTTTTAAAAAACCATTCATTATCGTTCGCTTTTATTCAAATATCCAGTCTTTTCAAGACCTCTTAAAAAATGAAGCGTTTAAATACAGAACAATTTTATCCTCAACCTACTAGAAAGGCAGGCGACCACATTGAATATTCAAACGATTTTTGATCAGGATTGGGCAAGTGAATTTCAGCAGCGGCTTGCAGCAGACGGCCCCTGGGCGAACTGGGAAATGTACCGTTTAGCGACGCAGGTCCAAAAAGTCACAGCCATTGATTCATTTGAAGGACTGCAAGCTCCTGCCCATCTGCCTGCATTCACGCCTTTAAAACATCAGCTAGAAGTAGCCAGAAGAGTCGTAGAAGAGATGAACGGAAAAGCCATTTTAGCAGATGAAGTGGGACTTGGAAAAACCGTAGAAGCAGGACTTATTATCAAAGAATACATGATTCGTGGACTTGCCAAAAAAATTCTCATACTCGTCCCCGCCTCCCTTGTATCTCAATGGGTACAGGAGCTGCGGACGAAATTTTACATTGATGCTGTCGAACAAAAAAAGAGCTATGTATGGGAGCAGTGTGACGTCGTGGTTTCCTCCATTGATACAGCCAAAAGACAGCCGCATCGAGACACCATTTTATCAATTGCCTATGATATGGTCATTATTGATGAAGCACATAAACTGAAAAACAATAAAACGAAAAACTATGAATTTGTGAGAAATCTAAATAAGAAATTCTGCTTGCTGCTGACAGCGACGCCTATCCAAAACCGTATCGGAGAAATATTTAATCTTGTCTCCCTACTGAAGCCAGGTCACCTAGGGAATGAACATCAGTTTAAAGATGTCTTTGCCAAAAAGGATTTACAGTTAGAAGACCATGACCGTTTAAAACAGCTTGTGAATAAAGTGATGATTCGTAACCGAAGGCAAGACACGGGCATCGAGTGGACAAAACGGCATGTCAAAACGATTTCCATTGATTTCTCTCCGACGGAACAAGCATTATATGATGAAATCTGCAAGCTGAAAGAGAACCCGTCTTATACTAAACACATGTTTTCCATCATGACCTTGGAACGAGAATGCTGTTCAAGCCGCGAGGCGGTCTATATGACAATTAAAAAGATGCAGGAAGATGAAAAACATATCCTTGGTTCCTCTGCTATAGCGCAAATTATGGAGAAAATCAATCAAGTGCAGCAAAACACAAAGGCGCTTGAAGTCGTCAAGCTTATTCAGCAGTTAAATGAAAAGATCATTATTTTCACCGAATACCGCGCGACACAAATTTATTTACAATGGTTTCTTCAGCAAAATGGCATCAGCTCCGTTCCTTTTCGGGGCGGCTTTAAGCGGGGCAAAAAGGATTGGATGAAAGATTTATTTAGAGAACGGGCACAAGTGTTAATTGCGACAGAAGCCGGCGGCGAAGGAATCAACCTTCAGTTTTGTAACCAAATCATCAACTACGATCTTCCGTGGAACCCGATGCGTTTAGAACAGCGGATTGGACGTATCCACCGCCTTGGACAAAAGCGAGATGTCCACATTTACAATATGTCCACAAACGGTACCGTTGAGGAACACATCTTAAAGCTTTTATATGAAAAAATTCAGCTGTTTGAAAACGTCATTGGCGATCTAGATGATATTTTAACGCGAATCGATATCAAAGATGCCGAAACACAACTGCATCAGATTCTCTTTCAGCACGAATCAGACGGTGACATGAAAAAGAAATTAACTCAGTTTGCTTCTTATTTAACACAAGCAAAAACACCGCTTTTAGAAAAAAGACAGCAAGGCTCATAAAGGAGAGTTGATCAATGAAGCAGCGTGACATACATACCTTTCTTCTCCGTTTCTTTCAGGCAAATCAATGCGACATACTAGAAGAAAGTGCAGGACATATGACCGTACAACTGACCATCGATATGGATAAATTGATTATGAACCGCCCTTTTTATTGGCACTGGCTTGAAAAAACTGGTGGTGTTCCGGAGCCGCGGCAATTGACCCTCATCACCGATCAAAAAAGAGCGGAGGATACCATTGAGGGTGAATTTATCCACTTCGGCTCCCCTCGTTTATTTCAAATATTTGAAGCTGTCAAACAGCAGGGCCGTTTTATCCGTCTCTATGAACGAGTCTCTCCGCTCACCAACAACCAGATCGCACTCGAGCCTTGGCTTGGTCTCAATGTGAAAATTTCTTATCTCGCAGATCGAAAGAAGGATAAGCTTTTATCACTAGGACTTCATCTAATACGCGGAGAAGTCGTTGAACAATTTCAAGAAAAGCTGGAAACCCGTGAGCTGTCATCTCAAATTCCCGATTATTGCTTTACGATGAGTACAATGATCAAGCCAGAAAGCGGAGTCAAACGGCTCTACAGTCTAATGGAGCGTTACGCCCATGAGGAACCAGACGATTGGGCGGTGAGAGCTGTTCAAAAATGGAAAGAAGACACTGAACTTTTAAACCAATTTTATGAAGGGACTTCAGACACGTCTGTAGAATATGAAATAGAAAGACAAGCACTCAAAACTTTATATGAACCAAAAATCAGTCTAACGATTGAAAATGGCGGACTTTTTTACTTACAGCACAAAAGAGGAGGTTGACCCATAGGCCCCCTTCCTTTCATGTGACGTACAATTTTCGATCAGCCAAAAGCAACGTTTGTCTGTTTGTATTGGGCGGAAAAATGACGCAAGCAAACTATGAGGTCTTACCACCTATGTCTTTCCATTTCATGCGTTAAGTGCCTGAAATACATGATTCAGTATTTTAGGAGGGTATTTGTATGGAAAAGAAAACGAACATATTAGACAGTGAATGGGTTCAATTATTACTTGAAGCTCGTAAAGCAGGGCTAACAGTGGAAGAAGTCCGTCAATTCCTCAAATCAAGTGAAAAGTCCTCTGAGTCTCACCCTCTGGTAAGAAGTCATTCTATCAAACCTTTCTGAATGTGCTATAATATCGAAAGGAAGGTGATGACATTGATTGGCCAGCGTATTAAACAATACCGCAATGAAAAAGGCTACTCACTATCAGAACTGGCCGAAAAGGCTGGGGTAGCGAAGTCTTATTTAAGCTCAATAGAAAGAAACTTGCAAACAAACCCCTCCATTCAATTTCTTGAAAAAGTCTCCGCTGTTCTGGACGTCTCGGTTCATACACTGTTACACGAAAAAGATGAAACCGAATACGATGGTCAATTAGATAGTGAATGGGAAAAACTAGTTCGAGATGCAATGACATCAGGGGTTTCGAAGAAGCAATTTCGTGAATTTTTAGATTATCAAATCTGGAGAAAAAAGCAAGAAGAGGAGTAAAGCGCACATTTTAGCGCATACTCCTCCAATTGCTATGCAGAACTTGATATCAGTCTAAAGACTGGCTTTATTTTTTATCTTCGCTGTGTGCTTTTTCGTTTTCTTTCACGTAGCCTTTTTCATCCGTATGCTTTTTGGGATTGATCGTTAAACCATTCCACTGAGTCGCTTCGAAGGAAAGATCAATTTGAATCGCATCGCCTTGGTATTTATTTTGGATATAGTGACCAGCTTTATCCTTCGTCTGGTCATTGACAAATTCAATGATCATTTCCATTTTATCGTAATCAAACGGGTTCTTTGGTATGCCGTCATACTCTGGAGCCACTGTTCCATCAACAGTTGCTACATTAATCTTCCCACTTTCATGTAAAAACTTCTCATCGACGGCATGACGAAGCTTTTCAAATGCAGTCTGATCCTGTTTTGACGTTAGTTGATGCAAGTCAAGCAGGTTTGCAGCGTCTAAGATAATATTTTTCGGATAACCATTTCCACCTTCGGCTCCAACCGTCAGAACACTCACCTGAAACTGACTGAGAAATTCTTCAGCTGTATTCTTATCGCCATTCTTCCCGGAAGATCCGTCTTGAAACTGGCTGTAATCAAGACTCATCAGCACTTGATTGATCGCAAGTGATCCTTTATTTTCAAAATTAAATTCTTTCTTGATCCGATCACCAGGTTTTAAGTTCGAAAGGTTGATGGCGCCGGAGTTCTCTTTTGCAGATAAATCCAACTCTCCTGTCGAGTAGACCGCGTTTGCCGTTTCTACATCGTTAAACGCCGCCCATGTCCCCCCGCCGATTAACGCCAGGCCTAAAGCCCCTGATAATACACCTAAACGAATTGATCTTTTCTTTGTCATGAATGAACCCCCTAATAAATTTGTTTTATTGAAACCTAATTAGGTTACAAACGAAAATTTAAGCTTGTTCCTCTGACATATGTAAATCAGCCGTGTGTCTTCGGTGTTTTGCAGCGCCCACAAAATGAAGAGTCGAATAAACGAGCAGCATCACACCTGGTATAATGAGCAACAACGCAGTTCCAGCCGAAGTCCCTGCATACGAAAGAAGCTTTCCTGCATATGGAATGGTCACACCCGTATACTGCGCAGCCACCTGATCCGCTTTTACTAGCGTGCCGTCCTGATACATATTGTGGTCACCTTTCGTCTCAAAGGCTTTATTTGGTCCCTTTCCTTTCATCCCAACAATTCGGTGGGTCACATAAGACTGGTCCTGTTTCGTTTGAAACGTGATAATATCCCCTTTTTTAAGTGCCTCTGGTGAAGTCACTTCTTTTACGACAATGAGTGAGCCAGTCGAAAATTCTGGTTCCATTGAGCCAGATAATACTTGCTTGAATTGATAACCGAAAATTTGAGGATCTCCCCCAGTAGTTCTTGATGACAATACGACAATAATACATGCAATCATCACCGTGAACACCACTACATAAAGAATACTTCCAGACATCTTCATCCATTTTTTCATGACCTCTTCTCCCCTTCGCCTATCATTGTTTCATTTAGAAGACAGCTCCATTTAGGATGCATTTTCTTGACACTTTGCGAGCTGCATATGTTTAGACCATATAAATGCATCTTCAGATCCTTCAAAACCTTTAGGATAATAGATTTTAAACGCATAAATTCCATTCGTTTTTGCTTTATCTGTCGTGACAGTCGTTGTTTCTTGAGAAAGAAGGGACTGTATAGAGCCTTTTTCAAGAATATGACTATCTTGTAACGGCTTCTTCTCACTTTCCACTTTATGTAATTCCCATTTCCATTCAGAGTGTGCAATAGATTGTCCACTATTTTTTAGTGTCATGCTCAGCTTTTGAGGCGCGCAGACTGTTCCTTTGATCATCGTTTGATCAATGAGTTCCAAATGACTTCTATCCCATTTGGAAGGCTGACAATTCTGGTCCGTCTGTTCAAAATTTTCGCATGTTTTCATGACAAAGTTTGAGTGCTCAACATCGTTAAAAGAAGCATTCGTTGTTGAGATCAAGAGAGACGTGAAAATCAAACAAATGGCACAAAAGAGTACAAAGAGCGACTGTTTCATTCATTCTCCAACTCCTTGAACGATTGTTCTCTAATAAGAACGATTACATACAGTATAAGGAAATACCTATAAAACCCAAAACGTCAAATTAGTCCATTTTGTTCTTAAACAAGAACTATTGCGAGAAAATTCTTCCATTTTCTCATTCTTTCGCCGTATTCAATATTTTTTTGTGTGACATTTGTACTTCTTAAAAATTTACATAAAAGTACAGCATTTGGTCAGAATAATAGCAGGTGAGGTGATGTGAAGTGAAATATGGAAAGATGATAATCATGCTCAGTTTACTGTTGGGTCCTATGTTACAAGACGCCAATCCTGCGGATGCGAGAGGTTTCACTTCCGCCGCAGATCAATGGGAAATACGGGCAGTCAAAGAAGCAAAGAAACGATATCCACTAACGCAAGTCTTATTCAAACAAAAAGTATGGGACCGTCATCGTGAGAAGGAATCTGTGAAACAGTATCATATTACGTTAAAAGACCACACCAAAGAATTTGGGGTATTTGTCACTATTTCTTATAACCCGTACTCAAACAAGGTCAATAAAGTGATTGTTGTGGAAGAATACAGCTAAAGGGGCATAAAAAAACCGCCTGCTGGCGGCTTTTTACTTTTGTCGATGTCGCTTACGTTTTTTTAGCATCATTGAAAACCCAAACGGCAGAACCCCAAATAAACGCTGTGAAAATGGCAGTTTCGTTTCCATTTTCTCTTGTTTATGTTCCTTCCGTTCGTCACGTGGTGTATTCATATATTTAATAATTTCCTGTGTCATATATTTTACATAGTCATTGGTTTTCAAGCACATTCACCTCTTCTTTCTTCAAGTGTTACCAGGAAGAGGATCATTTTATACACTGGCTATTCAGGGTTTGCCCATTTCATGATTTCACGGGTCTTCCAATCCAGCACGAGTTCCCGCTTATCTGATAAACCATCCTTTGTTTTCACACTGACTAACATGTGGATACGCTTTTTCTTTTGATCGCATGTTATCTTCTTTAATGTCACGCGGCCTTCTTCGGTGTCAATAGGGGTTTGCTGCTTTTCACACAAACGATGGAATGTACGGGCAGCTTCACTCGCCCCCACCCTGAAAAGCTGCTGTTTTTTATAAAACGAAATCGTCAGCTCTGCACTTCTCAGCTCTTTTTGAAACCCCATCGTCATCGCCCCTAGGATCAAGAGAAAAAATAGAATCGCAGCCAGTACATGCGGATAGATAAATCCTCCTTCCCTTTTCACGATGCAGGAACCACCCCTTTATATATGAAAAAAACGGCTTCATACACCTTACCAGACTCCTCTGTGACTTTAAGGTTAGCTCTATGCTGATTTGTTCTCACGCGAAATTCTTTCACCTTTTGCAATAAAGGGAGATGGCCTGCTTGATCCATTCGCTTCCGAAGCATCTCTTGATATGGCTCAATCGTTACCACTCGCCCTTGATCAGACACATACTCTAACGCTTTACCTCCTTGCACCGATCGAACAGCCGTTGCTCGGCTTAATTCCTCATCTAATTGCAGAACAGTCTGTTTCCACTCCATTTGCGAAAATCGGTTAATCTCTTCAAAAGGATGAGCTTTCGAAGCTGTTGATAAGATCAGTACACAGCCAAAAGAAAGGAACAAAAATAGCTGCAATTGCCATAAAGCCTGGACAAGGGTAAAACCTTGTTCACCGTTCAGCAACCTGGTGAAAGCATATGGTCTGCTTTTTTTGTAAGTTGTATGATACACATCCCTTCTCTTTACTCCAATTGAATACATATGTGATGTCGCCTCGCTTCTTTTTGACAGAAGATTTTGCACCCTCTATGAACGATTCATTCATCTGTTCATGCAAAATTTGGTAAGCCTCAAGTTTGGCTCTTACTTCATTTTTCCCTATCATGATTTTTTCATAGGCCGGCATAAGCACAAGGGCTGCAAATAGGAAGATATGACAAGCAAACAGTGCTTCAATCGTACTAAACCCTCTATTGCTTTTGAACATGGATTCGCCCGCTTCCTAAATAGATCGTGAGCTTATACGTTTGACTGCCAAATTGAATGATGAGAGACCCGCCGCTGCTTGGATGTCCGTTTACATTAAAATAGATACCTTTTGGAAATGTAGAAGCCTTAATGCTTCCCTTTTGTTGCTGAAAAGAAGCAATGACTTCGCCATCCTTTTGATTGATTACCTGATACGATACATGTGGCGGATAGAATTCAACATATACACGTGTTTTTTTGACAAATGCAGTATTAGCAGCCAATTGAAAATCTTGTTTCATGATGTTCACTTGTTTTTTGGCTTCAGCGTCTTCTATTAAATTTGGGATTTTTACTCCTATGATCGACAATAGAATCGATAGGACCAGTAAGATCATTAGCTGTTCTATGAGGGTAAAACCCTTTTCATGAAAAATTAATTTATTCATGCTTCACATGGCCGTTTTGAATGACAATCGCTTTTCCATTAGGACACGTTAATCCCTTTTTGACATAGCCTTCTTTTTCTAATTCAGCTAAAGAAGGTGTCTTGCCATCGTGCTCTAATTCATATGCCATCACCTGAGTGCTCACCATTGATTTAAGCCCTTCACAGCCCTTTGCTTGAATCGTTTGGTGGTGACGAGTAATATTCGGAATGGTAATAAGTAAAAGAATCGAAATCACAAGCATGACAATTAACATTTCTAACAGAGTAAATCCTTTATCATTCATGTCTTTGCCCTCCTCCTTACACTTGCTCCATCAGTTGATACATTGGTAAAAGAATAGATAAATACACAACGAGTATAAGAATTGCCGTCAGACCATAGATAACCGGCTGCAGCCACGACATCCATTTTTCAATTTTCAGCTCTGCATTCTCTAATAGAAATTGACTGTACGTGTACATTTCTCTTGCAAGCATCCCGCTCGCTTCACCATGCTCGATGACGGCTGCAAAATGTTTTTCAAAAAAAGGAGACAGGCTCACTTGATGTGCCATGCTCTCTCCTTTTCTTAACTCTTCAATCATCTGTTCTGATATTTCTTGAAGAAAGGGTAAGTAGCTTTGCTGCTTAAAAGCTAGCAAGCTCTCGTACATCGATAATCCAGCCTGAAGCAGTCCGCTTAACTGTAGAGAGAAAAGATACGTATGCATCAGTCGCATTCCTTTATATAAAAAAGGAAACCTGCTTATTACCCTTAGCTTCTCAAGGGTAGATTTTTTCCTAAAAAAGAAAGCATAGTATCCAGTCAGACAGATACACACACAGCCGATGAGGAGGAGAGATACATGCAGCAATTGAAAAAGTCCAAACATACCTTGAATCAGCCATGACATTCGGGTATCCATCGAGGAGTACAAGAGAGAAAATTGAGGAATGATCATTTGCTGAACGAGTATGAGCACGATCAAAACCGTAAAGATGAGGAAAATCGGGTAACGTAACATGCGTTTAAACGTATCTACCTGTTTAATTTTTTTCTCTAAAAACCGTGCGCTTTGTTCAAGTGCTTTTGCTAGACTTCCATGCTTTTCGGAGAAACTTAAAATGGCAATGACTTCCCGCTGAAAATGGAGTCTTTCTAGCACCACATAAAAAGGCTCCCCTTCGAGCAGCCACTGAATGCCTGGTGTCAATTGTTGCTGCTGCTTATTCGACAACTGGATATTCACCATCGTTAATGCCTCAATCAATGTATATCCAGCCTGAATCAATTGAGCAAGTTTTGATAGACATTCCGCTTGATCCTTTTTAGACCACACTTTAGAGGCTTGCTTCTTCATAAACCCAGCGATGATAGGTGTTTTTCGATAAATAGCCAAGTGCCACTCCTTTACGAATTAATCTTTGCAGTGTTTCATATGACGAGTGAGCATATTCTCCTTTAGCCTCCTTGATACACTCACCGAGCTCCTTTCCAAACAGCAGTTCAAATACATTTGTTCGTCTGACCGGTCGATTTAATTTACAGTAAAGCTGGCATGTTTCTCCGCAAAATGGACAGGTGAGCTCGATTAATCGCTGCGCAGCAATCGCCACCATCGTTTGTTCGAGTTCATTCATCGTGACACCAAATTCAAGCATACGATAAAGGGCTCCTTTTGCATTTTTCGCATGGAGTGTACTCATCACTAAATGGCCTGTTAGTGCTGCTCTAATTGCCGTTCGGGCCGTTTCAGCATCTCTTATTTCTCCTAGCACAATCATATCTGGATCATGTCTTAAAATAGCGCGTAATCCTGCGGCATATGTGATGCCGGCTTTTTCATTTACTTGAACCTGCAGCACTTCTTCATTTCTCGTTTCCACAGGATCTTCAAGGGTAATAATATTTCGGTTGAAATTCTTTTTTGCAAACTGGATCAATGAATAAAGGGTTGTTGTTTTCCCTGAATTGGTTGGACCGGTAAATAAAATGAGCCCATGCGAATGATTCAAAAATGATAATAACCTGGTGGAGGCTTTCGGAAATAGTGACAGATGTTTTATTTTCGGAACATGATCCTGCGGCAATATTCTAATCACTAAACTCTCATCATTTACAGTTGGTAGGGTAGACATTCGAATAAACACCTGGCCGCTTCTTAGCATCACAGCTAGTGACCCATTTTGCGGCCTCCTTTTTTCTCCAATATCCATGGATGATAAAAATTTAAAATGAGCAATGAGCCGCTCGCCGCTTTTTTTATCAATGGTTCGCTGCTGAATTAAATCTGAGTCTACGCGGAAAGATACCGACGCTTCCTTTTCTTTTGGAACAATGTGCACATCAGATGCTCTCATGCGGCATGCTTCTTCTAGCAGCTCTTGTCCCAAATATTCAATTCCATACAAATGGTTCACTCCCTTCTCTGACTATATTGTAAGTCGGATGAACCTGTCTGACAAAAGAGCAATTTATCATTTTAACGCCTAATCAAGTGAAAAAACCATCAGCTTGCGATGGAAAACGTGGTTTTTTAAAAAAGTGCATATAAAAAAACCTGACTTTTACAAGTGCAGGTTTTTTGGTCATGTGGCTTCTTGCGGCTGTTCTTCAAAAATACGAAATCCTCTTTTTTCCAAGGCTTTTGCAAGGCTATGTTCTGTATTTACTTTTGAGAAATCAATGCCGAGTTTCACAACGGTTTGAGCAATTTCTGGGCGGATGCCTGAAATAATCGTCTCAATGCCTAGAAGCTTCGCACTATCCACCACTTTAAACAGCTGATAAGCAACCATCGTATCAACGATCGGTACGCCTGATATATCAATAAACAAATGCGTTAGACGCAGTCTTGAAGCCTGTTCTAGCACGGATTCCAAAATAATTTTGGCCCGGTACGTATCAATCTCTCCGATGAGCGGCAAAATTCCGATTTCCTTTGAAACTGGAATAACAGGAGCACTCAGTTCCTGAATCATCTCTCTTTGTGCATTTAGCTGACTCAGTGTCACGCGGTCGTATTCTTCTGATAAACGCTCGATCATATCATCAAACGTGGAATGAAAATGCTGATTCCACCCGCATACATCTTGGAGCGTCACTTCAAGCTCGGTTTCTAGTATGAATTTCTCGATTCTGGAACAGAAAATGTGACGAAATATCTTAAATTGTCCAATGATTTCATATAAAGGCACCTCGTGAACGGCTCGATCACGTGCGATATCAACAGACCACTTTTTCAAATGATTTTCTACTTTGTCTGACAGTGTCACAAGTGTTGCTGCTATGGTTTGAATAAACGCTGTGTTCTGTTCCTTCAGCTTCATTTCCGTTTCCTCTGAAGCATGTTTGGAATATAATGAGCCTTCTTCAGTTCTTGTTTTCAGCCATTCTTCGGTCATGACAGGGGCTTCTTTTAAGATAAATTCATATAATTGCTTCGATTTTTCATTTTTCATTTACTTCTCCCGCTCCTTTTTCACTTAAAACTAGTGACATACAACTTTTATGTATAAATGACCGCAGATGGTGAACAATATCATTACACGTTTGATATTGGGCTATAGCCAAGTGGTAAGGCAATGGACTTTGACTCCGTGATCGTTGGTTCGAACCCAGCTAGCCCAGTTCAGCACAAAAACGAAGACGGCTGAAGCATGTTTCAGCGGATCTTCGTTTTTATTAGGAAACTGATTGATGAATCGCTTTCTTTTTTGATATTTTCATGAGTTCTCCGGGATTATAGCCTACTACTAATTTATTTCCATCAATGATAATTGGTCTCCGGAGCAGTTTTGGTTTTTCAATAAGCAGCTGAAGAACCTCGTTTACTTTTAAATCATTAATATTTAAATTTAAGCTTTTAAAAGCCTGGCTTCGTGTGGCTAAAATTTCATCCATTCCTTCTGTTGTTAAGGAAAGAATCTTTTTTAATTCATCTAGGGTTGGCGTTTCTCTGAAAAGGTGACGCTCTTTAAAATCAATTTGATTCGCCTTTAGCCAATGTTTTGTTTTGCGGCAAGACGTGCAGCTCGGGTATGAATAAAAAGTAATGTCACTCATTAGTCTTCCTCCTTAGGTCGTTAACCTTTTCTCTTATGGAGTAAGTACCCTCATGTATTTCGGCATAAACACGTTTTGTTCACTTTTTCAAAAAAATTTTTTCTACTCGTAAAATAAATGTTCACACGTTGTCAAAAATGTAAATGTTTACATAACAAGTGGTGATCAGCTATAATATGAATCAAAGGGGTTTTTTTAAGGGGAGGGAAAGAAATGAATCGCATGTTCCGCGTGCTTGGCTTTTGGACGGGTATTTTTGCTGTCATGTTCTATTTAGGGCATATGAAAGATGCATCGTTGCTGTTCTTCGGTCAAACCGTTCTTTTTGTATTTTTATCCTACTTGAATTTATCCGAAAGAATGTATATTTACATTTTCGGAGCGTACTTGACGATTTTCTTTGCCGGATTTACATATTATTCGATTTTCATCATGGTTCCCGGTACCGGACATTAATTGAAAAAAGCATCTCTATCAAAAGAGATGCTTTTTTTCATACGTTTAAAGAGAAAAACCATTGATAAATGGATTTTGTTCTTGTTCAGTGAGTACAGTTGTTTCACCGCCATGTCCACTTAAAACAAGAGTTGATTCTGGTAATGACAATAATTTGTTATGAATTGATTGAAGCAGCACTTCTTGACTGCCCCCTACTAAATCGGTTCTCCCGATGCCGCCTTCAAATAACGTGTCACCAGAAATCACAAATCCTTCTTCCGCTGAATAGTAAGATACACTACCTGGTGAATGCCCAGGAGTGTGGAACATTTCTAATGTAAACGATCCAATTTGAAGCGTTCCTTCTGACGTAATTAATTTTTCTGCTTCTTTGACCGTAATTCCATTCCCAATCAATCGAGCTGAACCGTTTAATTCAGCGTTCGTGAGCCATTCTTTTTCATTCTCGTGTACATAGAGTGGCACTCCCCACTCTGCGCGCACCTCATCTGCTGCACCGATATGATCAAAATGAGCATGTGTCAGTAAGACAGCAAGCGGTGTGAGCTGTTTTTCTTTTACATAGGAAATCAGCTTTTGTGCTTCACCGCCTGGATCAAAGATTAAGCATTCTCCGTGCTCATTTTTCCAAATATACGCATTCGCTTGTACATAGCCTAGTGGCATTCTTCTCCAATTCATTTTCATCACCTACTTTATTCATTCTTTTTTATTATGAAGGCTACACAATAAAAATTCAAACAATCGTCAACTGGAATCTACTCGACAAGCTTTATGAAAACGGTTAAAATGAAAAGAAAGGAAATCAAGGGGATTGATGACAAAGGGGGACTTTCACATGATGCTCGTCATTATTTTTGGTCTAGTCACGATTTTAGCTGCACTCGGGATCTATCGCTCACTTAAAAAAGTGAACGTACTTGCCATCGCTTTTGCTGGCGCAACATTTTTGGTTTTTGGCTGGTTTACTGTCATGACCATCATCTATAGCGGTTATCCAACTGCACATTAAAAGCCTGCATTTAGCAGGCTTTTAGATTATTGACAAAGGGCTAAAATGATCTTGATTTTAGCCCTTTGTCTTCTTTTCAGCTTGATAGAAAACCTTTGCAGCCTAGGAAGGACGAGTACCGGAGCGGAGCGAATTTGATATTCGTGAGCACCGGCACGCAGGACTGACACCGAATGCAAGGGTTTGTCTACACGCTGAAAGCCTGCATTTAGCAGGCTTTATTTATTGATTCAAGTGCTTATTCACGCTTTCTATTTTGCTTGTAAGCGTTGTGGTTTGATCTCGCCTGTCATCAATGCGAATATTGGTCGCTACGCGGTGCAATCCCTTTTCAAAAGGTGCTTCATGAATGCGCTGAATGACTTCAAATAAAACGGATAATTCACCTTCAATTAACGTATTCATTGGTGTTAATTGATAATTAATTTTCCCTTCTTTTTGAAAGCCTTCTAAAATTCTTTGTACATCTGCTACATAAGCACTGACACTTGGTGTTTCCGTGCCTATTGGAATGATAGTGACATCTGCTATGGCCATGTTTATTGCCCCTTTCCATTGAAATCCTCATGTTTTCTCGTCCTCATTGTAACCTATTCGCAATCCATCATGCCATGCTCACGTTGCATTTAAAGAAGGTTTGTCCCGTTCTATCGTCAAATCCGCCCTCTCTACCTTCCCAATCTTTGTGAATAGCAGCAGGCATATCCCTGACACAGCTTCAATGATGCCGCCAGCCGCAATGACATACCCTGACCCAAATAGTGTTGCCATATAGCCGCCAATGAGAGCGCCTAACGGGATCATGAAGAAGGAGATCATATTGATAATTGCATACACTTGCGGCTGATCCTCTGCTTTTACTGACAATTGAATCATTGTATGTTCAGGCACGTTGACTGCACTGATGGCGGCACCTAATGCAAAAGCTGATATAAATACAAGTGGTAAAAATGCGTTCATGCCTGTTATAAAGAACGAGATTCCATCAACAATCCCAGCACCTATAAACAGCAGCCCATACCGGTTCACTTTTACCTTTGTCAAAACAAACCCCATCAAGAATGCACCTAGTGCCGTTGTGACTTTAATAAATGAATAGATAACTGGTCCACTATGTAAATCCTCTGTTAAATAAATAACAGACAATGCTTCCCATGGTGCGGCAGCAAAGTTCGAGCAGACACAAAAAATCGCCAATGGGAACAAAATATGGTGCCTTCTAACAAGTGAAAATCCCCGAATCAATCTTTTGCCGTATGATAACCCTTTTTTGGCTTTATCAATGATGATTTCTGTTTCATATGTAATGATTAATACGAGTAAAGCAGACAAGAGATAAAGAGGAATAATCACAAGCATTGTATATCCTACCCCTACAAACGCAATCATGACACCACAAACCGTGACCGTCACAAGCCTGACTACATGACTTGCTGATTGAATAGTTGCATTCGCTTTTTGTATGAGGTCCTCATGGACAAGCTTTGGAATAATTGATACAGACGCCGGTTCGTAGGAGCCACCAGTTGCCGAATGAAGCAGCATACAGCCAATAACAAGTGCTAATGGCGTGAAACCATAAAAGTAACTGACCACAATCACAAGGATTATCGCTCCTCTTGTTAAATCAGCAAAACACATCCAAAATTTCAATTGATGCGGCTTCATCATTGGGGTAATTAGCGGCCCAACAATGGCTTGCGGAACAAAGCTGACCGCAATAAAAAAGGCTGTTCCAATTGCCCCTTTTCCGCCTAGTACTAAAAGCCACAAGATGGTGTTGAAAGATAAACTATCACCTGTTATTTTGCACATTTTAGAAATAAATAAGTAAGTGAAATTCCTTTTCCACAGGCTTTGAGCACTCAATGATCGACATCTCCCTAAAACATATCCTTTTTTTTACATCCACACCTTTCACAATAGCTCACAAGGCGACCTTCGTCAATTGCCCTAACATTATTTTTATTGACAATAAGAAATTACTTCATGTTCAAATGTAAAAAGCACCTGACAGGTGCTTTTTAACACTTACATGCTTCCCATAACAACCGCTTTGTTTTCTCATAGATGGTGTCAAATTGATTCATGGAAAGAGGATTTTTTCCTAGGCCAAGCTCGACTGTATAGCCCTCATTGTGACATTGATAAATAAACCAATCGCGATAGCCTGCATAGCTGTCAAGATATTGAATCGATTTATAGCCGCTTACTTGTTCGAATCGTTTGACCGTTTCTTTTGAGATGGCTGGTTCATGACCAAGAAAGCCCCAGTATATCTCTTCTCCTTGTGTATGGAGAGCAACAAGCCTGTCAAAGCGTTTTCGTAATGCTAGATTTGCCATCGCTTTCGCTTCTGGTTCTGTTAGCGGCTGATACCCAGGAAAGCCTCGATTGGACGGAGCCTTAGTCTCATGACGGTAGTATTCGATCTCCCAATAAGCAGGAAATTGATTGTTCAAATCCACCCCTCGTATATTTGCTTTCCACTCCTGATAATCAGCATATCCATCATATAGCGGTGTGAATTCTTCACTGCTCAGACCAAGTGACTCTGGTCCATTTCGTACGAGGTCCACACCATCTGGATTCACCATTGGTACGATAGAGAGAGCTGTGGTTCGCAGAATATGAACGGCTTCATGATGCCTTGCTTGCACCGGGTCAGATGCAGCCAAACACAGCGATTTCAGCCATTTTATTAAAACAGACGTCGTGATCCATTCATTTGCATGAAAAGAGGCATTCAAATGAATAGAATGTAAATGCTGAACAGGCTCTGTTCGGATTTCATAAATAGGTGTATCAAGCACTGAATGACCTATGATGCTCATTTGAAGAAAAGGAAATGCGGCTTTCAAGTGGCTCAGCTCTTCTTCTAATTGAGCACTATCATATTCAAAGGTTCCATTGATCCAATCATCGGATTGCTGCAGCCTGTAAGGCGCAATAAATTTCTGCAGCTCACCTATGGAAGAAAATGAATGGATACCTTCCGGAAGTCGATATCCCGGTAAAAGGAGGTACTCATTGCTGATTTGATTGGATAAATGGAAAGCTGCATTTCCTATCCCTAACTGCTTTGCTACATTATCCTTTTCCTCTCCATCTAGCTGCCATTCAATTTTCCCAAACGACGTTGTCTTCATTTACATCCCTCCTCTCATACTATATGAGCCGGCAGACAAAAAAAGAAAACCTCTGCATTTAAAAATAACAGAGGTTTTCTCGTATGTTAGGACGCCTTTTTCAGCTGCGTTTCATCTTCTTTTTTGGATGGAGAATGGTCCGGGCTATTCCGGCCATAAAATCTAAGGAGATCACCATAGATGATTTGATCAGAGAATTGGAGCTCTTGCTTTGCCTTCTCTTCATAAGACTGACACACAGTCTCATCATCTCTTGGCTCACCCGTTTTTTTATTGTAGCAAACACCATCTGTGAACACACTGTCCTTCGTAATAAAACTGCCATCACGAAGCACGGTAAAATCATTCGTATCTTTCGATAAAAGATCATGGCCAAATTGAATTTGTTTACTTGTATCAATTCCTAATAGATTGAGTACAGTTGGGCGGAGATCGACCTGACCACCTACCGTATCAATTTCTTTTGGATGTTGATCCGTGATCCCTGGAATGTGTACAACAAACGGGACTTTTTGAAGCTGTACTTCTTCAAATGGCGTAATCTCTTTATTTAAAAATTGCCCCATAGCTTCGTTATGGTTTTCTGAAATTCCATAGTGATCCCCATATAAAACAAAGATGGAATTTTCGTACAAACCTGTTTCCTTCATTTTTTCAAAGAAAATCTTCAGCGCCTCATCTTGATATCGCACTGTAGGAAAGAACTTGTTTAGCGTTTTGCTCTTAGAATCATATTCATCAATGAGCTTATCTTCTTCATCTAGATCAAACGGAAAGTGATTCGTTAATGTAATCAATCTCGTATAGAAAGGCTGCGGGATCGATTTCATCAATTCCGCTGACTGTTCGAAGAATGGACCATCTTTCAGCCCCCAGCCAACTGAATTTTCTTCATTTACATCAAATGATTTAATATCAAAAAACTTATCGTAGCCAAAGCTATCGTAGATCAGGTCACGGTTCCAGAAACTTTTGTTATTCGCATGAATGACAGAAGAATGGTACCCCTCATCCTTTAACAGCTCAGGTGTGGCTGTAAACTCATTGCTTGGATTTGTGAAGAACACAGCCCCTCTTCCAAGTGGATAGAGAGAGTTATCAACAATAAACTCTGAGTCAGATGTTTTCCCTTGACCTGTTTGATGATAGAAATTAGTAAAGTTGTAGCTTTTCTTGATTAATTTGTTTAAAAACGGGGTGATTTCTTTCCCGTTTAGTTTTTCATTGATCACGAAACTTTGTGTAGATTCAAGTGAGACAAGAATGACATTTCGTCCTTTTGCTTGACCAAACGTCTTTTCATTACGGTCGGTTTGATTTGCACTTACATAGTTTTCAATTTCTGTTAAGCTATTGCTGTCAGCAAGGGCTCGTTGAGCAGACTGTTTCGATTGCAGCACTCCATCATAAATATGGAAATTATATAAGCTAATATTTTTCACCAGCATCTCACGGTCAAAAGAGCGAGTGAGCAGTTCTGGTCTCTCTGTTTCAGCCAATCCAAGGTTAAAGAAGAAAGTCGCTGCCACAAATAAATAATAGGCTGCTCGTTCTTTTCGTGAAATGGTGATATCCGTTCTAAAGGAAGGCTGCTTTTTATAGAGCCACATTAAAATGATGATATCCACGAACATCAATAAATCGACTGGTTCAATTAAAGAGGTAATACTTGACCCGAGGTCACCCATATTGTTTGTTTGAAATAGGACGGGGATGGTTAAAAAGTCACTATAGAATCGGTAAAACACAATGTTAGCTAACAAAATAAATGTCAGAATAAAGCTCGTCACGATGATATATCGATTGCGATTTTTTTCTTTCATAAATAAACCGATACCGAAGATAAACAAGATAAAGCTAAGTGGATTAATAAACAGGATAAACTCCTGCATGAAATTTTCTATTTTAATATTGAAGCTAGATTTATAGATAACATAGGTTTTGACCCACATGAGCAATGTCGCAATCAGTAAAAATGAAATCGCCTTTAATCTTTTCTTTCGCATTGTAACCTCCTTATGCTAAGCGAGCACTCAAGCTAGGGATACACCCTAATTATTGGTGCTTCTTCAAAAATAACTAAACTATATCTTATCCTGTATGTGCTGGAAAATCAATGTCTTTTTCCTCATGACAAACTTATGAATATGCTAAACATTTCATTTCATGCCCATCTATCGCTTTTTTTAATAAAAATGACATCATGATGACTTTTTTGTTTAAGACAACCATTTGTTTTTTGCCATCCATGCACCGCCGATGACTCCTGCATCGTTTCCGAGAGAGGCAATCACGACTTCGACATCATCAGCGCAAGGCGGAAATGCGTGATGCTTAACAACGCGTTCTACTTTACTGCGAAGGAGCTCACCTGCTTTTGAAACACCGCCGCCAATCACGATTTTTGTTGGGTTTAACGCACTGGCAAGATTCGCTAATACAAGCCCAAGATGAGTCGTCACTTCTTCTACGACACGGATGGCAAGATCATCTCCACTTTCAGCAGCCTTAAACACATCCTTTGCAGTCAGCGAAGTGAGCGTGCCAAGTGAAGATGTATGCTGCTCTGTTACTAATTTATCCTTTGCAAGCCGGACGATGCCAGTCGCAGATGCAATGGTTTCAATACAGCCTGTTCTCCCGCAATTACAAGGTGCTCCTTGGAATGGAACGGCACAAATATGGCCAATTTCTCCGCCAGCCCCTGTCTCACCTTGAACAACTTCACCATTTACAATAATGCCGCCGCCAACACCTGTGCCAAGTGTGACCATCAGGATGTTTTTTGCGCCATCGCCTGCACCCTTCCACATTTCACCGAGTGCAGCAATATTCGCATCATTTTCGATGACAGATGGAAGTCCTGTCTCTGCCTCTAGGTGATCTTTGAGTGGATAGTTTGTCCAGCCGAGATTCGTTGTTTTATAGACAATCCCAGATACTTTATCTACAGGCCCAGGTGCACCCATTCCAATCCCAATCAGCGCTGATTTGGGCATACTGATTTCGACTAATTTGTGGTCAATTGATTTGGCAATATCGACTGTGATCGTCTGCCCTGATTTATCCGTAGGAATCTCCCACTTATGCTGAATTTCACCATATAAGTTAATGAACGCAAGCTTAATTGTCGTACCGCCAAGATCAACTCCTACAAACCAATCCCCGATCATATGCCCTCCACCTTCACATTGTTTTTCGATTTAATTTGGCTAGTTCCATTTGAAGAATCGTCATTGCGTTTGACCATTCTGTCCGGTCAATAATGCCCGATGTATACATTTCCTTCAGTTCATCTGCCATAAATTCTAATTCCACTTCACGATCTCCGAAATACACATAATTTCCAAATCTCATGAGCAGCTGCTGTACATCATATAACGTTTTCATTGTTTCCACCATTTCTTCTCATCAACAGATAGGATAAGCGTATTCATAAATGCGCTTTCAGTCAAGTCATTCAATGTGTTTGCGTGTTTTCAATATATTGTTTCAGCTTTAAAAATTGATCATTTTTTGGATCTTGGTCTAACCCTTTTTCTATTAGATCCTCTGCTTTCGCTGTCTCTCCTTTTTCTACGTACAACAACGATAGATGATACAGTTTATTTGGATCATCTGGATTTTTTTTAAGCGACTTTTGTAAAAATCCAATCGCTTTGTCAAGGTGGCCGAGCTGGGCTTCCGATAGTGCATATATATGGAGAGCCTCAGCTGATGCATCCTTTTGATGTACATATTCCTCTAGGCGTTTACTTGCTTCGTTATAGTTCTTGTCATCAAATAAACTTGCTGCCTCACTTACTGCTGCCGCTTCCTTTTGATCGTCTGAATGAAACCCTGTATACAATCCAAAACCACCAATCAACAGTAGAACAACACTAGCAAGAAACATTTTGACAGGCTGCACTTGTTTAGGGAGCCGGACAGCTAAAGCAGCAAAAAAACCGCCAACCAGACCGCCAAGGTGCCCTGCGTTATCAATACCTGATACGGTAAAGCCGATCCCTAAATTGATGAGGATGATCACAATAATATTTGTCCCCATCGTCCGGAAGAAGAGCTTGCGGTTAGAAATTGCCAAATATAATAGTGCACCTAAGCATCCAAAGATCGCGCCTGATGCACCGGCTGCGATGGCCGTATTAAAGACAAAGCTCGCTATGGAACCAAAAATGCCGGAAATGAAATAGATGAGCAAAAATCTCCATGAGCCATAAATTTTCTCAACAGCCGCTCCGACAGACCAAAGAGCAAATGTATTAAAGAGTAAGTGCGTCAAGCCAATGTGCAAAAACATTGGTGTAATCAGGCGCCACCATTCTCCATCTAAGATCAGCCCATTATTTTTAGCACCAAACGCTGTCAAAGTTGCCGTATTGGTACTTCCGCCAAATAGTTCAAGTAAAAGAAACATCACCACTTGAACAGCGATGAACAGGTAGGTGAAAATCGGTCTGCCATTTTGAAAAACGGCCCGTTCTCGTTCACGCTGCTTTTCCTGATCATCAAATGCTTGAAGTACGCTCACTTTAAGCTGGACGACATCTTCAGCTGTGTCTCTTTTTGCCTCTTCTACATCCACTGTCAGCGATGTATTGAGCCATTTTTGCAACTCGTTAACGTCGTGTTGAAGAGTGTCTGCATTCAGTAATACAGGTGTAACTGTCACCTTTTGCTTTTTTTGCTGTTGACCGTTTAGGTCCTCCCAATCATCTACAGGGTAGTCAGCTGTAAATTGGAGCTGTAAGAGATGAAGAGAACGTTTACGCATGGCCTCTCTCAACTGATCCATCCGATACGTCTGCTCTTCAATTTCTCGAACGATCTCCTGTCTAAAATTCACATCTTTTCTATATAGACGGATAAGATCATACCCTGAGTTTCGTGGTGCTTCAAAAAATATTTCATCTTCTGGATACGGACTTTGAATCATCTCGTACCCTTTTTGTCTTAATTCATCAACAACTCGCCAAAATAAACTATCTATGACATTCATTCATTCGCGCTCCATTTTTTACATTATTATAACAAGAATTGTTCTGATCCGCATTTCTGAACAAAAAAATCCCACGTCTGCGGGATTAGAATGCTTGGCGAATAAATTTCGTCCGAAAATACGGGACTTTCATCAGCCACTTAATAAAAAAGTGACGCACTTGATTTTGACCTAAGATCAAATTCATCAGCCGATAACGATTTTGCACGAGAACGAATGCAAACAATGTGAACACAATGCTCCAAATCATTTTATTCATCATATTCCCTCCTATGTTCGTATCGTGGCTTAAATAGGATGTGTTTATGCATGAACCATCATTTTTATCGCTTACAATGCTTTCTGCTTTTACAATCTAATCCCTTGTTCTTTTGATTGAATATAATAGACCTCTTCACACTCTGGTTGATCATAAAAAACGTCAAATTGATGATGGTCGATTAAATCCTTGAACGTATGAGGCAGCTTATAATTCCGCTCTACCTCTTCCATCTTGTGAGGGAAGTAACTGTCGTATGGATTTGGTGTATGAACATATACAGCGTCTAAACCAGGGGCATGTTCGTGAATACAAATCCATGTTTGGTATGGCTTTTCAAAGCCTTCAAGCTGTTTTAACAGCCTATGATATAAAGCGATATGGGCCTTTGATATGCTCTCTTCTTATTTTTAAGCTATTTTCCCCGACCCCAAAAAAATCAAGGTGCGTATGCCAAAAATAAAACCATGAATCCTGATCGAGTTTTAGGTCACAAGTATTCACTTCCTCCCACATATTGCGGAAGTATCTTTTCTTTCCACGAAATTTTTTCAAAACGGACCTCCTATCAGCTAAAATGCCATGACCTTATGAAACAACAAAAAGCCCGTTCTTTGGACAATCAGCGGGCTTTTACTTTTGATATAACGTGCCTTTTTCACTGACAATCATAGACACCGGTATGTCGTATGCTTCAGACGGCACATGCCTGATTTGCTGTAAAGACAGACAAAGTGCAATGGTTACCCCGTGATAGTCAGCTAAGTAGCGGTCATAATAGCCGCCCCCAAATCCAATCCGGTAGCCTTTTTGATCGAAGCATACCCCAGGCACAATGATTAAATCAATGGTTTCTTTATGTACAGCTTTTGATACTTGAGGGTCTGGTTCCAATAGCCCAAAGTAGCTGGATGTCATCTTTGTTTCGGGTGTATATTCATAAAACATCATCTCTTTTGCTTTCGCAAAACAGGTAGGGATACATACTGTTTTTCCTTCTTCCCACGCTTTTTCAATTAGAGGCATTGTCGGTATCTCTTTTCCTCTAGACATCGTCAAAGCGATCGTTTTCGCCTGTTTCCATGCTGGCAGCTGCAATAAGTGCTCATGGAGTAAAGCCGTGCTGCGCTCAAATTCTTCAGCGCTTATTTGATCAAGCTTGGCTAATGTTTGAAGGCGAAGCTCCTTTTTCATACAGATCATCTCCCATCATAAAAAAACAGCAGGAAAATTCCCTGCTGCTTACTTTGTTTCACGATGTACAGTTTGTTTTTTATCACGTGAGCAATACTTTTTGAATTCAACGCGATCTGGATTGTTTCGCTTATTCTTTTTAGTAATATAGTTACGCTCACCGCATTCAGTGCAAGCTAGAGTAATATTTACGCGCATATTTTTCCCTCCAAACTAAAATCAATTCACATTCAGACCTAACTATAATACCACTTCTAGCTTAGGAATGCTAGAATGTTTTTTCACCAATTTCAATTTGAGTGCATTCACTTACATATCGCATGCTTATGTCATGAAAAATCGTCTGCTACCCTATAAAACCTTATTCTTTGTCGTACTGTATACATGAGACTCCTCTTCTCCCCGCCGCTTTCATTTATTTTGACAGCGAAGCAAGGTTTTCATACCCGTTTTACATATAAAAAGAAAAAAGATGAAAAAAAGGTGATTTTCTTCAGCAATTCCTTTTGAAACTAGCTTTTTTATGGTATAAAAAAGAAGGGTCGAAAACTGTCTGAAACAATCATGGAAGCCTTTTATGGCTTTCAGCATTAAAATATGAATAAAAGGTGATGAAACATGGAAATTGCAATTATCGGATTGCTTGTTGTCAGTATTGTACTGATCGCATTCTCATATTTTCAAAGAGAGCCGATTAAAGAAGTCGAGCAGGAACTTGAAACACTTCAACTATCTGCAATGCAAGAAATCTATAAACTGAAAAAGAAAATGAAAGTGCTTGAAGAAGAATTACTTGAAACAAACATCGTTGTCCGCAAGCATTCAGAAATTGATCCATCCATCGCTAGACAGATCATTTCAAAACATCAAAATGGCATGTCTCCTGAGGCCATTGCGCGCGCTGAGCATGTATCTGTAGAAGATGTCAACATGATCATTAAAGACAACGAGAGGGTGCTTGTATGACGAAAAAAAGCATCCAAACGTTTGCAGCAGGTATGATTCTTGCAACTGGGGTTCTTGCGATTGTCTTTTTCCTCACTGGGAAAGACGAGGCAGCAGCTGATACAACAACAAAAGAAACCCTCGCACAGAAAGTAACAGACACTGACGTGAAAAACTATTTAGACTCCAAAAAAGAAGTCACTGTCAGCCGCGAAACGTACCAGCAGCTTCTTGACTATAAGGAAAAAGCGCTGAAGGCAAATGAAGACGGAGATTCTAAGAGTGATCAACAAAAAGAGGACAAGCCTAAAGGCAAATCGATCAAATTTGTGATTAAAAACGGTATGAGTACAAGTGATGTTTCAGACATGCTTGAAAAGGACGGCATCATCAACTCGTCTAAAGACTTTAATGATTACGTAATTGACGCCGGCTACCATAAAGAAATTCGTGCAGGCAAGTTCAATTTAAAAACAGGAATGACGTTCAAACAGATTGTCAAAGCCTTAACAAAATAATAACAAAAACCCCCTGACGGCACTGACCTTCAGGGGGTTTTTCTTATCCAAATCGACCAGATATATAATCATTCGTTCTTTGATCGTTTGGCTCAGAAAACATCACATTCGTATCATTGACCTCAACAAGCTCCCCCATTAAGAAGAAGGCCGTTCGGTCTGATACCCGAGCCGCTTGCTGCATGTTATGCGTCACAATGGCAATCGTATATTTCTCTTTCAATTTCATAATCAATTCTTCAATCTTTAATGTTGAGACAGGATCAAGCGCTGATGTTGGTTCATCCATTAATAAGATGTCTGGGCTTGTAGCAATGGCTCTTGCGATACAAAGACGCTGCTGTTGACCGCCGGAAAGGCCTAGAGCGGGAGCACTTAATCGATCTTTCACTTCATCCCATAGGGCAACATCTCGAAGCGCTTTTTCCGCGATTTCTTTCAATTGCTGCTTGCTTTTTACTCCGTGAATTCTTGGTCCGTAAACGACATTATCAAAGATAGACTGAGGGAATGGATTCCCTTTTTGAAACACCATGCCGACATTTTTACGCAACTCCACTAAATCAACACGGCCTTTTAAAATGTTGTCATCTTTATACATCATATCCCCGGTGATTTTCACACCTGGCACTGTTTTGACCATAAGATTTAACGTTTTAATAAACGTTGACTTCCCGCAGCCGGATGGGCCGATAATCGCTGTGACTTCATGCTCTCTAATCGCTAAGTCAATATGCTTCAATGCATGATGCTGTCCATACCAAAGATTCATATCATTCACACGAAACACTTCTTTTTTTGCTGCTTTAGTTGCTACTGCATTCATCAAATCCACCCGCCTTATCCAAATCGACCATTGATATAGTCTTCTGTTTTTTGCTGCGCAGGACGTGTAAAGATACGTTCTGTAGCATCATATTCTACTAGATCTCCGTTTAAGAAAAAGGCTGTACGATCTGATACACGGAGCGCTTGCTGCATGTTGTGTGTCACAATGACGATTGAATAATCATTTTTTAATTCGCCTAATAGCTCTTCAATTTTCGCATTTGAGATGGGGTCTAGGGCAGAAGCCGGTTCATCTAATAACAAGACACTAGGTTTCATCGCAAGTGTACGTGCAATACAAAGGCGCTGCTGCTGACCGCCTGACAATGACAAAGCAGATCGGTGCAGACGATCTTTGACCTCATCCCATAGAGCCGCCTTTGTTAAGCTTTCCTCAACCGCATCATCAAGCACAGATTTTCTTTTTTCCCCAGCATACTTTAACGCATGGGTGATGTTATTGTAGATCGATTTAGGAAATGGATTTGGTTTTTGGAAGACCATGCCGATTTCTCTTCTTAAATTCACCACATTAATACGGTCATCCAAAATATTTAATCCTTCGTACATGATCGCCCCTTCACTTCTCGCACCTGGAATTAAGTCGTTCATACGGTTAATACTGCGTAAAAAGGTAGATTTCCCGCAGCCGGATGGACCGATTAATGCCGTAATCGCATTCTTCTCAATCTCGAATGAAATGTGATTGACCGCTCTTTTTTCACCATAATAAATGCTTAAATCCTGCACCTGTAAAATCTGTTCCGCCTGAAGTGGAGCCTTTTTCGCTGCAATCTCTTTTTTTTCTGCTAGCATTTGAACCATATCCCCTTCACACCTCTCTCACATTATTTTGACGTAAGCTTTTTATGAATAAATGAACCAAGCCATCTAGCTGCTAAATTGAACAATAAGACTGAAAGCACAAGTACAGCTGATGCACCATTTGCAATGGCTTCTGCATCTGGAATGATTCCTTGTGTATTGACGTTCCATATATGAACGGCTAATGTTTCTGCCGGTCTAAACACATTCAGCGGTGACGTATCAGAAAAAGGACTCCAGTTTGTGAAATCAAGGCGCGGTGTGGAGAGACCTGCTGTAAAAAGAAGAGCAGCCGCCTCACCAAAGACTCTTCCTGATGCTAAAATCGCACCAGTGATAATAGACGGAAGCGCACCTGGAATAAGGACCGTTTTGACTGTGTGCCACTTCGTTACACCAAGCGCTAGTGATGCTTCCTTTTGATCCTTCGGTACAGAGCGCAGCGCATCTTCTGTCACCCTGACCATCACCGGCAAGTTAAACACAGTGAGCGCAAGAGCTCCTCCAATGATCGTATAGCCCCAGCCTGTTAAATTCACAAACATGAGTAAACCAAACATACCAATGACGATAGACGGAAGTGAAGACAGCACTTCAATACATGTACGAATAAAATCTGTGACTTTGTTTTGAGGTGCGTACTCTGCCATATACACTCCGCCGCCGACACCAAGCGGTACTGTAATCAGCATCGTAATAAACAAAATATAAAACGAGTTAAAGAGCTGATCCCTGATGCCGCCGCCAGAGCCAATCGCACTTGAGCGGGTTGTCAAAAAGTCGAAATTTAATTCTTTTGCACCGTTGAAAATGATATAAGAAAACAAACCAACGAGAATCGCCGTAATAATGGCAGCACATAATCCAAATATAAATGTGGCAAAACGATCGGTCATTTTGCTATTCATTAAATCTTCCTCCTAGACGACAAGTATCTGATAATGAGTATGAACATAAATGATACAACTAGAAGGACAAGTCCCATTGACCAAAGTGTATTGTTCTCAACACTTCCATACGTTGTGTGACCCATGTTTAACGTAATAATGGTTGTTAATGTACCAGCTGTATCCATAATGCTCTCTGGTAAATTACGCGTGTTTCCAATGACCATCTGTACAGCAAGGGCTTCTCCAAATGCTCTAGCCATGCCAAGAACGACCGCTGTCATTAATGTTGGCAGTGCTGCTGGCACAAGCACACGTCTAATCGTTTGCCATCTTGTTGCGCCTAATGCGTACGATCCCTCACGTAAACTTTTTGGTAGTGAACCCATTGCATCAGTCGCAATGGATGTAACGGTTGGCAGGATCATAATAGACAGGACAATCGTTCCTGCTAGCACGCTATGCCCTGAGCCGCTTGACTTGAAGTGTCCGATAAACGGCACCAATACTGTAAGACCTATGAATCCGTAAACAACGGATGGAATCCCTACAAGCAATTCAATGACTGGCTGGAGGATTTTACGTCCCCAAGCAGGTGCAATTTCTGTCATAAAGATTGCGCCTGCGATGCCTAGCGGCGCTGCAATGAGTGCCGATAGGAGCGTGACGGCGATTGATCCGAAGATAAAAGGAAATGCGCCGTACTGCGGGTTTTCTGCTGTTGGGTTCCAATTGATACTGGTTAAGAACTCAATTGGGCTTACACCATTTACAATGAAAGATTGTAAACCCTTAATGCCAAGGAAGATGGTAATGGCGATTGATACAGCAATCATTAAGAATGCGCAGAATCTCACCAAAATACTTCCTCTTACTTCATCCATTTGCCTATTTTTCTTCGAGCTGATCAGTCGATCGCTCGCTTCTGTATGTTCTATCTGCTTCATCTTTTTCTACACTCCTATGAATGTCATAAAAGGAAAAGTGAAAAGCTCCACTTTTCCTTCATCAGCAATTCAAGACCTCTTACTTATCTGTTTGTTTGCCTGTTGCGTCTCTTTCTACTTTCATATTAGAAACTGAGATGTAGCCTTGGTCTTTGACGATTTCTTTTTGTACTTCATCACTCATAAGGTAATCTAAGAATTGTTTTGCTAGACCATCTGGCTCACCTTTTGTATAAGAATGCTCGTATGCCCAAATTGTATATTTACCGCTTTCTACATTGCTTTCTTCCGGTTTCACACCATCAATGCTAAGCGGTGTAATTTTGTCATCTGTTAAATAAGAGAATGCAAGGTATCCAATCGCACCTGGTGTTTCTGCAATCAGTTTTTTCACTGTGTTTGAAGAATCTTCTGTGATTCCTTCTGCAGGTGTTGCACCATCAAGTGCATATTTCACAAATGTTGCACGAGTTCCTGAAGAGTCAGGTCTGTTCACAAGAGTGATTTTTTGGTCTTTCCCGCCAAGCTCTTTCCAGTTTTTGATTTTACCAGTGAAGATTTTTTTCAATTCGTCCTTTGTGATGTCTTTGACACCCACTTCAGGGTTTACAGCTGCGGCCATTCCAACAACTGCTACTTTGTGGTCTGTTAAAGCTTTTGCGTCGATTCCGTCTTTCTCTTCTGCGAATACATCTGAGTTACCAATTTGTACAGATCCTTCTGACACTTGAGAAAGTCCTGTTCCTGAACCGCCGGCTTGTACTTGAATATCGGCTTTTGGATGTTTATCCATGAATTTTTCTGCTGCCGCAAGAACTAAAGGCTGCATCGCAGATGATCCTGAGATGGTAA
>Ga0209295_1000116_pt1 | contig 99158 bp, 80 predicted proteins | sample Porto_5metaG_FD_187428 | JGI IMG/M metagenome (GOLD analysis project Ga0209295, IMG submission 187428) | Marine algal microbial communities from Porto, Portugal - Porto_5 metaG (SPAdes) (version 2) | ecosystem: Host-associated > Algae > Red algae > Unclassified | place: Portugal: Porto...
AGTCTGATTCATCGCGAATGCAATGCTCCCAAAATCGACGTTGCCAAATACCACGCTCGCTCTTCTTAAGTCTACTACTCGAAATAGATTCTGTTTTGGCAATGTTATAAGAAAAGTAATATTTAATGAGTTTTATTCGTTTAGAGAAGTCTGCATCATTATTTGGCATAGTACATAACATATGCAAATGGTCTGGCAAGATAACAATGGCATCAATGTAGAAGGGGTGTTTTTGTTTAACAAGTTTGAAGGCGTGTCTAAGTGTTGCAATTTCTTTAATTAGCAAATCGCTAGACCTATCAGCTAGGTTGATAGTGAAAAAGTAGGTTGCTCCTTTTTGATAGTGCCTTCGATATTGCATGTTATTCTGCAAATGATAATTGGTAGCTGATATTAATTAATTTTGTTGGGTGTCGCAAGCTCCACGCCAACCTACGGATTGTAGGTGGTTTCGGATTTGGATTGTAGGTTGGTGTCGAAGGATGAGACCCAACGAGATGGTTCTGCGTAACATGGATAGTTGGGTTTACTTCGTCAATTCAATCTGCAAGCTTATTCTTCAATTTTCTAATTATAATTGTGCTAACTTTTATTACTACTGTAACGAGAACTACAATTAGCAACAGTTGTAAGAATAACTGCCATATATATGGCCATATGCTAAGTAGAACTGTTCTAAAAACTAAATAAAATATGCCAAGTTTTTCGCCTTCTCTATTAATATAAAAAGTCTTGCCATCTTTTTTGACTTTTGCCAGCTCTTCAGGATATAAACTAATTTCGTTTAGAATTTTTTGATCTATAAATGCTCCTAAGATTTCATATTCTATAGGTATTGCTACTTGTCCTTGTAGATCTATATAGCCAAACTTACCATTTTTTTTAACATGTGCAAGACCATTATCTTGCTCACTAAAGGACCGCGCTTCATCATATATAAATGGCACAATAATTTGGCCTGTCCTATCTGCATAGCCCCATTTATCTTCTTTTTTTAAAGCTATTAGCTCGTCACCAACGCCAGCAGGGTAGGCAGTGTCGTATTCTATAGGTATAACCAATTGCCCTTTAGGATTGATTATACCAATTTTATCGTTTAACCCAACGAGTGCTAAACCTCCTAAAAAATCCCAGCTTGTATCATATATTAGTGGTATTGCAACCTCTCCTTGCGTATTGATAAAGCCATAGTTATCTGCCTTTTCAACGACGGCAAAACTGTCTGAAAATGACCTTGCCGAATCATATTCAATAGGCACAAGCTGTTCACCTTTAAGATTAATAAAACCAAATTTTCCTTGTTGTTCTACCTTAGCAAAGCCATTTTTGAAAGAAGATGCGTGGTCAAAGTTGAGTGGTATAATGATTTGACCCTGTTTATTTGCAAAGCCGTATTTATTATTTTCGCCAAATACTTCACCTCGAACAACGACGACTAAGCCTTCAACAAAACCATTGTGATAGCACTCAAATAACTCTACTCTGGTATTTTCAGGTAGGCTATAGCCTTCGTCTATCAGACATTTTTTTGATATAGCATGACTGCTGTTGCTAACCAAAATTAAAGCCAAGCTCAAGACCATTAATTTAAAATTTGGTTTTATTCCACTAAAAATTTGCATTAAATCTTTTACCTTAAAAGCAAATTATTACTTATAAATTGTAATAGTCAGTTTAAAGTACTAATAGAACTTAAGCTAATTTTAAACACAAAAAAAGGCCACTCCCTAAAGAGTAGCCTTTTATCACCGATTTTCTAAAAATACCAATTATTGACGACGACCTTGACCTTCAGGTTTCTCGTACCCTTTCGCACTCATACACGCTTCCATTTTTTTCATATCAGTTTTACTTGGGCGACTATCATGAGACATTTTTACGTTCATGCGTTTAGCGCAGTCATCCATAGCTTGTTTCATGTCTGCTGACATATTAGGTCTTTGGTGATTGCGTTCGCTTGCACCATTTGATGTACCGCTTGACGCACAGGCACTAACGCCAATAGTAGATGCCAAAATAACAAACATTAATTTTTTCATAAAGAGTCCTTAAAGGGGTTAGAGATTGTACAAGAGCAAATAGCATCAATTCGTACGTGCCATATCGTTCTTAATCAGATATTTCTATATCGTGTACATTTGCGCATGATGTTTAACTATTTAAATATTAATACAATCAACGTTTAAGTATCTTTAATAAAGATTAAGAAAGGTAACGCAGCAGAGCAGCATGGGTGCTGGTCTAATATATATAACGATTTAGAATTGCAGCTCAGAGCGTGTACTGTACTTTGTACTAGCCAAAAAAAGGCCACTCCCGAAAGAGCGGCCTTTTATCAATCATTCACTAATTCGTCTTAGCTGACGTCTTTGAGTCCTTCCTCAAGCATTGGCTTTAAGAATTCACCCGTATACGAGCCTTTGACTTCTGCTACTTCCTCAGGCGTACCTTCAGCGATGATTAGTCCGCCACCTTTACCGCCTTCAGGGCCTAGATCAATCACCCAATCTGCTGTTTTGATGACATCGAGGTTATGCTCGATGACCACGATGGTATTGCCCTTATCGCGTAGGGTATGCAGGATATGCAGCAGCTTATAGATATCATGGAAATGCAAGCCCGTGGTTGGCTCATCCAAGATATAGAGCGTCTGTCCTGTATCACGTTTGGCAAGCTCACGTGCCAGTTTGACACGCTGCGCTTCACCGCCAGACAGCGTTGGTGCTGACTGACCGAGACGAATATAGCCAAGACCGACATCCATAAGCGCTTGCAAACGACGATAGATCGCTGGAATAGCTGAGAAGAACTCAGTAGCATCTTCGACGGTCATATCGAGTACGTCGGCGATGGTTTTGCCTTTGTAATGAATCTCTAACGTCTCACGGTTGTAGCGTTTGCCTTCACAGGTATCGCACGGCACATACATATCCGGTAAGAAGTGCATCTCAACTTTGATAAGGCCATCACCTTGGCACATCTCACAGCGTCCGCCTTTTACGTTAAAACTAAAGCGGCCAGGCTTGTAACCACGGGCACGCGCTTCTTGGGTCTGGGCAAACATCTCACGCACAGGAGTAAATACGCCAGTATACGTCGCTGGGTTTGAGCGCGGTGTACGACCGATTGGGCTTTGATCGATATCAACCATTTTGTCCAAATGCTCAAGACCACTGATGCTCTCAAATTTATCCGCAATCAGCGTTGACGCATTGTTTAACTGAGTCGCTGCTAACGGCATTAGAGTGCGATTAATCAAGGTTGATTTACCAGAACCCGATACGCCAGTCACACAAGTCATGACGCCCACAGGAATGCTCAAATCCACATCATGCAAGTTATTGCCTGATGCACCTTTTAACTCAATCATCATCGGTGCTTTTTTCGCTTTGGCCTTGCCTTTGACTTCCATGTCCATGGTTTTGGCTTTATGACGGATAGCTGGAATTTCAATTTTCTTTTTACCAGACATATATTGTCCAGTTAACGACTCTTTATTTGCCATGATGTCATCGACCGTACCTTGGGCGATGATGTGACCGCCGTGCACACCTGCGCCGATACCGATATCAATCACGTGATCGGCTTGGCGAATGGCATCTTCATCATGCTCAACGACCAGTACCGTATTACCCAAGTCACGCAGGCGCGTTAGGGTTTTTAGCAGACGATCATTGTCACGTTGATGCAGGCCGATGGATGGCTCATCAAGTACATACATGACACCCATCAGACCAGCACCGATTTGACTGGCAAGTCTGATGCGCTGTGCTTCACCGCCTGACAGTGTCTCAGCAGAGCGGGCGAGTGTTAAATAATCCAGTCCAACGCTGACGAGGAAGTTCAAACGCTCGTTAATCTCTTTAAAAATTTTTTCCGCGACTTCACCTTTATGACCGCCAATTTTTAGGGTTTTATAATAGTCCGCAGCATCACCGATAGATAGCTTAACGATTTCAGCAATGGTCTGATCATCAACGCGTACATTACGTGAGATTTCGTTCAAACGCGCGCCATCACAGACGTTACAGGTGGTATCAGCTAGATATTTGGCCAGCTCGTCACGTACAAGGTTGCTTTGCGTTTTTGCATAACGACGCTCTAGGTAGGGCAGCACGCCTTCAAATGGCACCGTCTTGTTGGTTTTGCGACCGCGCTCATCGGTAAAGTTAAAAGTCAGCTTCTCTTTACCAGAGCCATGCATGATAAGGTCTTGCTGCGCTTTAGACAGCTCTTGCCATGGTGCATCCATGTCGATTTTGAAATGCTTACAGACGGTGCTAAGCAAACCAAAATAGTAGGCATGACGCTTGTCCCAACCGTTGATTGCGCCTTGATTTAGCGATTTTTCATGATGAGTAATCAGTTTTTCAGCGGCGAAATATTGACGTTTACCAAGACCGTCACAGCTTGGGCACGCGCCATATGGATTGTTAAAACTGAACATGCGTGGTTCAAGCTCAGGCACCGCACGATCACAGACAGGGCATGAATGCTTGGCTGACATGACTTGGTTTTCGTCACCGCCTTCTTTTGGATTGCCATCCATAAAGTGCAGTGTGACCAACCCTTGGCCTAGACGTAACGCCGTCTCTAAACTCTCTGCGACACGATTGCCCAAGTCATCACGGACTTTAAAGCGATCGACCACCACTTCGATGGTGTGCTTTTTCTTCTTATCTAGTGTCGGTAGCTCATCAGTATCGTAGACATCACCATCAACACGCACACGAACAAAACCTTGTCCAATCAGTTGCTCAAGCAATACGGTATGCTCGCCTTTACGCTCGCGAATCACTGGTGCCAAAATCATGATTTTGGTGTCATCTGGCAAGGCCATGACTTGATCGACCATCTCGGTAACCGACTGCGCGACCATTGGCTCGCCGTGCTCAGGGCAATATGGCGTACCGATACGGGCATATAGCAGACGCAGATAGTCATAAATCTCAGTAATCGTACCGACTGTCGAGCGCGGGTTATGGTTGGTGGATTTCTGCTCGATTGCAATGGCAGGAGAGAGACCCTCGATGCTATCGACTTCTGGTTTTTCCATCTGTGAGAGGAACTGGCGAGCATATGCCGACAAGCTCTCGACATAACGGCGCTGCCCTTCGGCATATAACGTATCAAATGCTAATGAAGATTTGCCAGAGCCAGAGAGGCCAGTGATTACCACAAATTTATCTCGTGGAATGTCTAAATCAATGTTTTTTAAATTATGAGTACGTGCGCCGCGTATTGCGATATGGTCATGTGCCATCGGTTACAGGTTTCCTATTTGCTAAAAGGGGATTGGGAAATATCTCAATTCAAAAAGTAGATACAGATCAGTAAAATGGTTGGTTAAAATGTGAATAATTTTAAATTTCTGATGTTGTTGTAAGTAGTGTTGTTATAAAAGATATCGTTATAAACAGTGTCTTTATTAAGAGTATCGTTATAAAGGGGATATGTATTTATAAGGTGAACGCTATGCCAAGTTAATTATTTATTTTCTATGATTGTTTGGCGTTATGTTGCTTGTCATTTCTACGACTATTTTTATACAACCAAACAAATCTAAATCAAATCAGTGTTAAGTAACAGGCATCGTTTGTTATGGTTTTGACCAAAAATGTCGTTTTATAGAAGCGTTCGTCGTTATATAGATATGGCGAGTTAGCGATTAATTGTACTGATAACGTTTTACTTTATTGTCATGGTGAGCGCATTATTCAAGGCGTGACTGTGCATCCGATGCACTTGGTAACAAAATAATCTCGTAATATGAATGGCTTGGGTTGAGGGTGCATACATTGCTGCACCAGTAAGACAAAAGTCTCGGCAACCAAACGGCGAATGTCTTATACTAGGGGGCTTGATTTGTAGGCTAATGCCTTGATAAACCAGTAGTGATAAAAATCATAGTAAGCGCAAATGTCAGCCGTAAAAGCGAGCAACCAGCAATAAGCAATCAGTGAGGCAAGTATGAATAGCGTAGAGAAACGGGCAATCCTCGGAGTCGGTGGCATCTTTGCCTTGCGTATGATCGGATTGTTTATGATTGTACCGGTATTTTCTGTCTACGGTAACAATTATGCACACGCGACGCCGTTTTTGATTGGTTTGGCTGTTGGTATTTATGGCTTGGGGCAGGCTATCTTTCAAATACCAATGAGTTTGGCTGCTGATAAATTCCCGCGTAAGCCTATTATCTTGTTGGGATTGATACTGTTTGCTATCGGCGGCATGATCGCGGCAAATGCGACGGATATTTACGAGGTTATCATCGGTCGAGCGCTGGCGGGTAGTGGTGCGGTCTCTGCTGTGCTTATGGCACTACTGGCAGATGTGACTCGTGAAGAGATGCGTACCAAGGCGATGGCTACCATGGGTCTGACGATTGCGACCTCTATTATGCTTGCCTTTGCTTTTGGTCCGCTATTAGTCGGCTCGCTAAGTATCTCTGGACTGTTTTGGCTGACATCAGGGTTTGCTATATTAGCGATGCTACTATTGATGGTTGTACCGACGCCTATGCGAGTGCTCAAGCACAATCTGGATAACAAAACCATTGGTCAACAGTTGGCCACTGTCCTTAAGATTGGCGATCTCAACCGCTTACATATCGGTATCTTTGCCCTACATCTAACGATGACGGCGATATTTGTGATATTGCCACATCAGCTCAACGAGGTACTGGGTTTATCAGTACGTCAGCAAGGCATGGTTTATTTACCATTGTTGATTATTGGCTTCGCTATCGCCATTCCATTTATCATTATTGCCGAAAAGAAACGTAAGATGCGTCAAGTGTTTTTGGGCGCAATTGCATTGATGACCGTCGCTTTAGCATTGTTAGCGCTTGGTAGTCAGGTCGGTGTCGGTATCATATTGGGTTTGCTACTGTACTTTATGGGCTTTAATCTCATTGAGGCGACCATTCCTTCGTGGATTTCTAAGCGCGCACCAGTCGCCAATAAAGCGACAGCCATGGGAATAAGCTCATCTAGCCAGTTTTTTGGTGCGTTTGTAGGCGGGGCAATGGGCGGACTGTTATTAAATCAGCCTAATTTATTGGCATGGGGCATACTGGCTATTATTATGGGTGTCGCATTGCTTATCATTATCCCTATTTCTCAGCCACCTTATCTATCAAGCACGACCGTTACTATTCCCAAGGATATCAATATCCAAGATTGGTCACGGCAAATGCTTGCGGTAGATGGTGTGGATGAATTGGTTGTGATGGCAAAGGAACAAGTCGCCTATTTAAAGCTAGATAAGAAACAGTTGACAGATGATTCACGTCAGCAGCTATCGAGCTTGGCGCAAAGTCCGCTAGATCTTTAGTGCTCTGTTGGTAGGTTCTTGAATTTATAGAAACAAGAACAAACCTGCAGCGCTGAGTGGACTTTAACCCCATAAACCACCAATATCAATCGGTGAAAACTAACTATTTATCTCTATTTAAAAGGAATTAATATGAGTAAATTTAAGATGTTGTTTGGTAGGGTCGTTGAGAGTAAAAAGAAGGTGCATCACTCAATAGCGAAGTCCACAGTAGGTTTTGGATTGTCAGCTATATTATTAACTTCTGGCTGTGCGACCCAAAATATTCAGACCTATCAGAGCACCACACCGACGCTTGACATGCATGAGTTTTTTTCGGGTCAAATCGATGGTTGGGGGATGTTCCAAGGTCGAAATGGCGAGGTCAAAAAACGCTTTTATGTCGACATTGATGCGACCCACGAGGGAGATGATGTCATTGTCCTAAATGAGAAGTTCTCGTGGGCAGATGGCACGAAATCGCAGCGTATCTGGCGACTGACAGAGCAAGCAGATGGTAGCTGGAAAGGGGTAGCAGGTGATGTCATTGGTGAGGCAACAGGGCAAGTGGTTGGTAATACATTGCACTGGAATTACTTATTAGAGTTGCCTGTTGAGGACAAAACCTACAAAGTAAAATTCGATGATTGGATGTATCTTATCAATGAGGATGTCATGCTCAATCGCTCTGTGATGACAAAGTTCGGTGTAGAGCTGGGCAGTGTGACGTTGAGCATGCATCGTCAAAATACCGCTACTGAATAATATTCTATAGTCTATTCAATTTAAAAGTAGTACAAGGCAGCCGAGTGTAGATTAATATTGAATACCTCAAGCTAGGTTAACGCAGTAATACTTTGATAGTGAAGTGACTATATAACGTTGTAATTTGTTGGTGTGGTAATAGCCAAATACGATACAAAACCCTTAAAAACATAAGGTGTTCAACCTATCTTGAAAATGGCAAAATGCGCCTAAAATTCTAGGTACACTGTAGTTTAGAAAATTATACAAGCGACATAGACTGACGTCTACTATGAGCGACCTGTAGATATTTCGATAAAAATTGGTTAAAGTACAATCATATAACTGCATACAACTGCATATAACGACACAAAACTAATAGTACCAAATGACGCTATTAGACAATGATTGGAACAGTTTAGTAAATTATTCATCAATAAAAGGACGGTATCATGCGCGGAGTCAATAAAGTTATCATCATCGGTAACCTCGGAGCAGATCCTGAGGCACGCCAATTCAACAATGGCGGCAGCGTAACCAATATCTCGGTTGCGACATCAGAGCAGTGGACAGACAAACAAAGCGGTGAAAAAAGAGAAGCGACAGAGTGGCATCGTATCGCACTTTTTAACCGTCTAGGTGAAATCGCAGCGCAATACCTGCGCAAAGGCAGCAAAGTCTATATCGAAGGTAGTTTGCGTACACGTAAATACCAAGACCAAAGTGGTCAAGACCGTTATATCACTGAGATTCGCGCTGAGCAAATGCAGATGCTCGATGGTCAAACTGGCGGTGGTCAGGGACAAGGCAATAACGGTGGTTATCAAGGTGGCTCAAATCAGGGTTATGACAATCAAAATGGTCAAAACAACTTTGGTCAACAGGCAAATAATCAGCCCGCACAACAAGGTGGTTATAACAATCAACCGAGTGGTGGTCAGAACAGTTTTAACAATCAAGCGCCTGCTCAGCAAAACCAGTTCAATCAACCAGCACAGAAACCTGCACAGTCTAAGCCATCAGCAATGCCAGATGGCCCTGTCGATGATGATATTCCGTTCTGAGGAATACGTAATCTAATAGTGTTGATTAAATCAGATGGGGTCTATATAAATAGACCCTTTTCTTATGTCTAAAGAATATAACAATAAGAATGTAAAAACATTAAAAAAGCCCTGCAACTGTAGGGCATTTTTAATGCTTGCTATAGTTAACTTAATTTAATAGAGATACAAGGCAACTGAGTGCAGATGTATATGTAATACTTCAAGCAAGGTTAGTGCTTGAGCTCTTTTATAGAGGATTAACTATATTCAAAATATAATTAGGTTGATGCTTTTTAACATAGCTAATTAAAATTTATTAAAGTAGTTTTGACTGTATTTAATATGCTCTTAATATATAAATGATTAAACTTAAGTTTATTTAGTATTAGTTTGATACGATTGGTTTTTACATTAGCTAGTATGATTACTACCTTCCATACTATATATTGACCGTTTATACCAAAAAACAAATATGGTTAGTGACGTTTGGTTTTAGAAATTGCTATACTGACTTTACATGACGCATGGTTAGTGTATTTATTGTCTATAAATAAAATACTTCTCGATAATAATAAGTCTTGATAGTAACAACAAAGTATAATTTGTTATTGGTTAACAAGTCGAAAGCTATTTGGATAATAGATATTTATATAAAGTGTTAACGTATTCAAAAAGTAGCTTAGTGACAGCATGGTAAGTTACAAAGGTAATCTAGCACTATACTCAAAATTGACAGTATTTGGATCTTTAGTATCTGAGCTTAGATCTAATTTGCGTTATTTGTAATTCCGATAAAACCTCTATTATTTCAAAGGTGGAATTTGTCGTAATGTTACTATAATTTTTTTAGTACAGTAGAAATACTAGAATTTTGTTTTATGGCTAGAAAGTTCTCTTGTGGTTACAATAGTTATATAAAAAATGATGACTTGTGTGTTTAGATTTATCTAAAACTAATTTTATTTAAAATAGATACAATGAGCATCTATTGTTATACTTTCTTATTTACAATGGATGGTTCTAGATGTCATTAGGCATTAAATGCTATTTAAAATTAAATATATCTTGTACATATATTTAATGGCTATTGGCTGATTCGTTCACCACATGTTTTTACGAAAAATAATACCTCGATAGAGGCCAAACTCTTATTTTATATTTGGATTCATTATGAGCAAAAATAACGCAATTGATTTAGAAAATTTGAACGTAGATGAGTTACGCGCTATCACTGAAAATGCTCAACAACTTATCGCGAAAAAACAACATCAACGTTTGTATGATGCCTATATGCAGTTCGAGCAGATTGCAGAAGATAGCAATGCAACGATCGAAGAAATATTGAAAGCTGGTGAAAAGTTAGAGAAAAAACGCAGTATTAAATATCGCAATACTGATGACCATAGTGAAACTTGGACTGGCCGTGGTCGTAAGCCAACGTGGTTAGTTGAAGCATTAGCAGCAGGTCGTGATATCGAAGATTTTGCTATTTAATTAGCTATTTTTTTATACAGTTATTCTCTGTGAGTCAGTCTGAAGTTGCTATTGATAGTGGTGTATTTACAACCATTTAGCGATAGATATAGCTGTTTTCTAGAAAATAAAAGCCAGTATCTTTACTGCCAGTATTTTGGCAGAAAGATACTGGCTTTTTTTCTGTCATCTATATGCCATTGTTTGTTATGATAATGACGTTTTTGTCTTATATAAGAGTTGTACGACTGTGGCCCAAGTATCTGAGTTTTCTCATAAACGTCCCCGTAAGCTTTGGTGGCTGGTTGGGTTTGTGTTGTTTGCGCTATTTGCTGTTTTGCAGATGCCAGCAGCATGGTTACTTGAGAAATATGCGCCAGATACGCCTTATGTCCAGCATGTATCTGGCAATGTATGGCAAGGTGCTGCTATTTGGCAGTTGCCGATGTCATCGTCGTCGCTCATAGGTATGGCAGAATGGTCATGGCAGCCTTGGCAGCTACTCATAGGTAAGCTAGGTGCAGATGTTAATATCCACTCAGCACAGACACGTCTGAATGGGCAGGTTAAACTTGGTCTGACCTCATGGCAAATTAACAACATGAGTGGAAAAATTGCACCTGAGACGCTAGCGAGTATGGTCAACTGGCAGCTGCCAAATACCCCTATTCAAGTAAATAATGTATCACTAACACGCCAGTCTGATAAAAGCGACGCATCTAGTGGTGCGCCTACTAAAGATGCGGGCGGATTTAGTGCAGCGGATGGTCAGTTGACTTGGGTTGGCGGTGAGGTAGGCTATCCTAGTGGTGGTAAAGTTTTTTATATTACGATGCCTGCTTTAAGAGCCGAGCTTAGTACAGAGCAAAAAAACAATAGAGACTTGTTGCATATTAATTTATTAAACAATCAAGATAAGCGTTTGGGAGATCTGTATCTCGATAGCGATAATATGCTCGATATCAGTCTAACGCAGCGCTTGCTAGAGAACATGCCTGAGTATAAAGGACAAGCCCCTCAAGATACGCCAGTTGTCAGTGTGCGCCAGCCATTGCTAGCTGGTTTGGGGGCGAACTAAATGCTTAATATCGCTGCAAGCTTAAAACCTGTTATCAATACGCTTAATCGCTTTTCAGGTTGGCTATTATTGTTAGCCATTGCTTGGCTATGTTGGACAGCCGCCCGTCTTTTGTGGCTATTGCTAGCAGCACCTTTAGCGCCTGCATTGCCTTTAGCGCCTCTACAGAATAGTGCCAAATCCACCAATGATTATAGCGGCTTATTTGCAATCTTTGCTGACCCTGATCCTGTTACCGCAGCCGTGCAACCACCTCCCAATATTGAACTCAAAGGCGTACTACTAGCCCTACCTGAAAGCATGTCTTCGGCTTTAATGAATGTCAATGGTGAAGTCAAAAATTACCGCATCGGTGATGAGCTAAAGGACAGCGATTATACGCTCGTGGCTGTTGATTGGAATTCAGTCATTATCGCTGATGCTAACGATAAAGAAACCGTTATTAAAATGCCAGAGGCAATGCCATTAGACCAGAGTGATATGCTAGCAAGCGGAATAAGTAATCAGCGTTTGCCAAACAATAGTATGTTACCTACAGCGCCCCAGCCAGTACAAAACGCTATTCCTGAGGCAGAAGGAACAACTGGCGCAGATACTAGCAGTCCACAGTCGGCTATCGAAGAAGCAGTTACGGCTTTGCAAGAAAACCCCGCCAGTTATCTAAGTAGGATGGGGGTGATGGCATCAGGTGAAAGTTATCAAGTTACAGCGGCGATGCCTGCTGGCCTACGTAATCGTTTAGGGTTAGAGCCAGGCGATAAAGTATTGACTGTCAACGGACAGAGCGTGGGTAATAATCCAGCGCAAGATGCTGGCGTACTTCAGCAAGTACAGCAAGCAGGTGAAGCGCAGATAGAGGTTCAACGTGGTGAGCAAGTTATTACGATTCGCCAACAGTTCTAGCAGGTAGGTTTTTAGCAAAATTGCTTCTTAAAAATTCAGCACATAGTAAGTAATATCACTGTAGGTAATCATCAATATGGTAAGTTTTCAGAATTTTTCAGCCACGCCTTTGTACGGTAGCCTGCAGCGTTTAATGCGCCTGTGTCGTCCACTTTGTCTAGCAGTGCCATTATGGGCTGCTGGTGTTGGTCTTGCCAGTGCTGAGAGCTGGAAAGTCAATTTGCAAGACGCTGATATCAAAGCCTTTATCAATGAAGTTGCGACCATTACAGATCAAAACTTTGTGCTTGATCCACGTATCAATGGTAATGTTACAGTCATCTCTAATAAAGCCCTGTCCCGTGATGAGATTTATCAGTTGTTTTTGAGCGTGATGCAAGTGAATGGTATCGCTGCGATTGAATCAGGAACGACAACAAAACTGGTGCCAGATAACATTGCTAAGCAATCTGGTGTGGCGGTTGATTTACGCGGTGATAGTGTGGGTGAGTCGCTCGCTACTAGAGTTATTTATTTGACCAACACCCAAGCTGCAGAAGTATTAGGAGTTATTCGCCCATTGATGCCGCAGTCGGCTCACGCAGCTGCTGTACCGGGTGTTAATGCATTGGTGTTGTCTGATCGAGCAGATAGCCTTAACCAACTGACAGCCCTTATCCGTGATTTAGACAGTAATGTAAATGACAGTTTGCAAGTGATACCACTACGTCATGTCGATGCCGAACGTATGATGGAATTGATTAGCGCCTTAGTCTCAAGTGCGGGTAGTGGACCGGCACAAGGTGGTAATAACCAGCTCAAGGTGATTGCTGATACGTCGAGCGATAGGCTGCTAGTCAAAGGTAGTCCTGAAATGATTGCTAAAGTCCAAGAAATGGTCAATCAATTGGATACCACGCCGACCAGACGTTTAAGTGGCCTACGTGTCTTTCGTTTAAAGTATGCTAGTGCTGGTCATATCGCTGATATGCTACGCGGCTTACTCGCTAATCAATCCATCAATAGTACTGGTGCGAGCTCGACACTAGAATCAGCGTCGCTAAATGATGCAAGTAGCATAGGCGCCGCAATTAATAATGCAGCCAGCGATAACCTTGGCAGTAGCGGTACGGCCGCTGTGTCGACTAATAGCACAAGTGGAACAAGTACAGGAGTAGGCGGTCGTCCGTTTAGTATTATCGCTGACGAAACTCAAAATGCCGTTATCGTCAACGCTGCGCCTGAGCTAATGTTTGAAATTGAAGATGCGGTCAACCAATTAGACAGTCGCCGTGCACAGGTATTGATTCAAGCGGCTATTGTTGAAGTATCAGGCGATGACGCTACCCAGCTCGGCGTTCAATGGGCGCTAGGTAATGCCAACAGTGGTTATGGAGTGGTCAACTTTAACAATGTGGGTGCCAGCGCGACAACACTTGCGGCTGCCGCCTTATCAGGGAGTACTACAGGTATTAGCGCTGCTGCCAGCTCTATCGCTGGTGCGTTGGTAGGCATCGGCGATAGTCGTAAAGACAGTCAGGGCAATACACAGTTTTATGGTGCTATTTTACAAGCATTGGATTCATCTACCAGTGCTAACTTGCTGTCCATGCCATCGATTTTGACATTGGATAACGAAAAAGCCAGTATCTTGGTTGGTCAAAATGTACCTTTTGTCACAGGCTCTTTTACTACTAGTGGTAACAGCTCAGACAATCCATTTCAGACAATTGATCGCCAAGACATTGGTATTAACTTGAATGTCATTCCTCATATTGGTGACAATGGCACAGTACGTTTAGAGGTGTCGCAAGAAGTCTCGTCAGTCGTGCCAGGCAGTACGGGTAATGCTAGTGGATTGGTTACCAATAAAAGCCTTATTAACACGACTATCCTAGCGGATGATCAGCAGACGATTGCCTTGGGCGGATTGATGCGTGATAACACTACTACCAGTCAGCAAAAAGTCCCAGGATTGGGGAGTGTCCCTGTTATTGGCAGACTCTTTCGTTCTGACAACGACAGTACCCAAAAGAGTAATTTGATTATCTTCTTACAGCCGACTATTTTACGTGATGGCGGGGCGGTAGCGAGTGTGACTGAACGCAAATTCAATCAAATGCGAGTATTGCAGTTGGTTATTGATAAAAATGGTACGATCAAACAATTACCATTGAGTGGCACTGAAGGTTGGAACGGTAATGTCAGTGCAGATTACGAACTAATGCCGCTCAACCCCCTTATCCCTAAACGTGATCAAGCGCCAAAATCTACTTCGCAAGGTTTTACGAGAGTAGATAGCCCGAATAGCGGTATCACGACCTATCCTCTCAATCGTTAAAATATAATAGTCGATTCAACTTAAAAGTAGTACAAGGCAACCGAGTGCAGATGTATAGGTCATACTTCAAGCGAGATTAACGCTGTCATACTTTTATAGTGGAATGATTATAGCTCTATATATAACGGTTAATGTGATTCAACTGACACAGATTAATGTGCGACGTAATAGAGAATAGTTGCGTCGTACATTAGCTTGCGTATCCATAACACAGATAAACACAACCGTTTTTATATTTAAGTATATTAGTGACTAATAGAATAATGAATTACGTATCATGTTTTCCACTACAGAAAATCAGAAACTCAAATGATAAATGATAAAAATACAAAAAAATGGCTTTTACTGAGCGTAGCTGCTACTGCGCTATTACTTATTCCTAGGCGCAGTAGTCGAAAGGACAATACGAAGACAGTAAACAACCATCATAACGTATCTGAGGGTATCGATATTAATGATGCTCGTGAGAATACAGCTAGTAAATAGAAGCTAGTAATCAAAAAATAGACGATTAATAATGCTTTTATATAAGTATTTTTATATAAAGATACTTATATAGAAAAAACTGCTTAGTGTTTATTACTTAATTTTATGTTTTTAAAAGTCAGTTATGGAGTCTATTAATGTGTGGCAACGAATCAGTAATTATTACTGAGAAAACAGATGCTAGAGAAGTTTTAAAAAATGTCTATCCGCTTATAGATACGCATACACATTTTGATGCTCCAGTATTTGATGATGACCGAAAGCAGCAGTTGGAGCAGGCTTATAGTCACGGTATCCGTCACTTAGTGCTAGTAGGTTATTTATATCAGTATTTTGATCGAATGTATGGTACTGAGGACTTCATCAACAAAATGTCGGAATCGTCTGCGCTAAAGGCAAATAATCAAGCTAAGTGCGATGTTGCAGTTCATGTCGCACTCGGCTTACATCCATTCTATATCGAGCAACATACCGATGACCATATAATACAACTTGAACAAATGGTGATAGAGCGTCGCCCGTTAGCTATTGGTGAGATTGGATTAGACACCTTTACCGATGCAATGAAGCAGCCTGATGTATTTGCTAAACAAAAAAGGTTCTTTGCAGCGCAGTTGGATATAGCAGTGACCCATCGACTGCCAGTAATGCTACATATTCGTAAAGCGCATGCTGAAGCGCTCGCAATATTAAAAGCGCATAAATACGATGCGCATAAATTAGGCGGTATTGCCCATAGTTTTAGCGGTGGTGAGCAAGAGGCAAAGGCTTTTGTAAAGTTAGGGTTTAAGCTTGGTGTCACAGGTCAGATAACCAATCCGAATGCCAAAAAACTGCGCCGTGCTATTCAAGTAGCTGTTGAGAGTCATGGCATCGAATGCTTAGTCATCGAAACGGACTGTCCAGATATGACACCTATTATGTGTCAGATATCGGATGAAACCCATTCACATAATAGAAATGTACCAGCCAATCTGCCGTGGGTATTAGCAAGCTTGAGTGAGCTATTACAGATACCACATGATAAACTTGCCAGGCAATTATGGCAAAATAGCTGTGATGCTATAAAAGTAGACTGGGCTTATCCCGCATAGCTATGCTATTTATAACAACGCATAGCTGTAATGAGCCGTGCATCTTCAGCACAGTAAGAAAAAATGACAACCAAAATATTTGAAAAGAGAATTTGATCTGTTATGAGTGACACGCGACAATTTGAACAACCAGAATCCGTCGAAGACAGCCTTGCACAAGATGGATCGAACCAACAAGATAAGCAGTACGAGCGTCGTTTCCAAGGAACACGGACACTCTATGGTGCCTCAGCGGTTGATACTTTTTCGGCAGCGCATGTTTATATTATAGGCGTAGGGGGGGTTGGTTCTTGGGCAGCTGAAGCATTAGCCCGTACAGCAGTGGGCACGATTACACTAATTGATTTGGATGTGTTGGTTGCGTCTAATGTCAATCGTCAATTACCTGCATTAGACAGTACTTTTGGGCAAAGTAAAATTGAGGCAATGGCAGCCCGTATTAGAGAAATCAATCCCACAGTTACGTTAAATTTAGTCGATGATTTTTTGACAGTAGATAATGTCGCCACACTCCTACCAAGTCGTGAAATAGCAAAAACTGCCGTTGCTCAAGGTAAGCCAATCGCTATTTTGGACTGTGTAGATGATATGAATGCTAAACTAGCAATCGCTTTACACTGTCGTTTTAATAAACTAAAGTTGGTATGTGCAGGGGGCGCAGGTGGTAAGATAGATCCAAGCCAGATTAGAGTCAGTGATTTGCGTGATTGTTATCAGGATCCGCTACTTGCAAAATTACGCAACAAGCTACGCCATGAGAAAGGCATTAATAGTGCTCTAAAAGAAAAGTTTGGTATCAAATGTGTCTATTCGACAGAGCCACCAATTGTGGATAAGAGCTGTCAGACAGGTGGTCTACAGTGCGGTGGTTATGGCTCAGCAGTGGTCGTTACGTCAGTGGTGGCGATGATTATGGTGAGTGAAGCATTACAGTTATTAATAAGACAGACGAGTCGTCACTAATACGTCTGATATTATTTAATGGAGTTTACCTTGTCTATATCTAACTCACCTCAGCAGAGCTATCCAGTAACGGCAGATGAATCAGAACGTGTTCATAAACTGAGAAAATATGATGTGCTCAACAATAATGAGGAGCCTGCATTTGAGCGTCTCATTGATCTTGCCAAGCTGTTTTTTGATGTGCCAGTTGTCATGATCAGCTTTATGGATGAGGAAACCCAGTATCTAAAAACAGGCCGTGGACCCAATAGCTTGTTTGGTGATATCTGTCAAACACCACGTAATATTGCTTTTTGTAATTATACGGTACTGACAAATGATGTCTTTGTCGTACCAGATGCACTAGAAGATAGCCGTTTTGATCAAAACCCACTTGTTATAGAGCCCCCTTATATAAGGTTTTATGCAGGGGCACCCATTATTTTATATGAAGACAATAAAACCTATCGACTGGGTTCATTATGTTTGATGGATATCAAGCCTAACTATAATTTTAATGAGCAACAGTCAGCAGTATTGGCGCAGTTTGCAATGATGGCGGCAGATGCATTGAAACTACAAGATAAGCAACGTGATGCCAAACGTGCTAATGAGATGAAATCGAGCTTTTTGGCCAATATGAGTCATGAAATTCGTACACCGATGAATGGTATTATCGGTATGGTAGAAATGTTGGGCGATACCGAACTCAGTAACGAACAACGAGAATATGTAGACAATATAAAAGTTTCTAATGAGCATTTGATGGTCATTATTAATGGTATTTTGGACTTATCGAAAGTTGAATCTGGAAAAATGGCGATTGACTCTATTCCATTAAATTTATCTACTTTGTGCAATGAGGTCGTCAGTTTATTTGCAATTAAGGCCCGTCAGAGAGGTGTAACCTTAGATTATCATTATACTGAGAAGCTATCACCTTATGTTAATGGTGATCCGGTACGCCTAAAACAGATCATCGCAAACTTAGTTAATAATGCGATTAAGTTCACTCGTGAAGGTGGTCAGGTAAGCATCGATGTTAAACATATGAATAACTGTTATTGCCCAGAGAGTAGTGATGGTAACGTGCTTGATACGGGTAGAAAAGGCAAAATAAACAAAAAGACAGACTATGAATCTAGTCAAAATATGACTTTGTGTATAGAAGTGAAAGATACAGGGGTCGGTATCAAAGAAGAGTCGTTAGAGGCGATATTTGATGCTTATGATCAAGCAGATAAATTTACCCATCGTATTTATGGTGGTACTGGACTTGGACTGTCTGTTTGTAAGTCTCTAGTCGATTTGATGGGTGGTCATATTCATGTGAGCAGTGAGGTAGGAGTTGGCACTATATTTAGTGTTTTATTGCCGTTAATGACTATTGACGAAGACAAGTATGAGACATGGCAAGACTCTAACGATACGACAATGATTGAACCTACGCATGAGCGAGCGGGCCATATATTATTGGTCGAGGATGATGCTGTCAATGCGATTATAGCCAAAAAATCGTTAACTAGAAGTGGTCATACGGTCACCCATGTCACTGATGGTCAGCAAGCGATTGAGGCTTTTGCTTTATTTCCTGAACGTTATGATGTGATATTGATGGATCATCATATGCCGATTATGGATGGTGTACAGGCCACTATTAAACTGCATGAATTGTATGATCCCCAAGTACTACCGCCCATTATTGCTCTAACTGCCAATGCGATGGACGGCGAACGAGAGAAATATCTAAAAGTTGGTATGCAGGACTATTGCACCAAACCTTTTAAGCAAGAGCAGTTAAATGCTTTGGTACAGTATTGGCTGATACAAAAGCAATCATTGGAAGAAGAGTAACTGACTAAATATTAGTGTTAGCGCCATTGATTAGTATCCTGATACAACAATGATTGTCAAATATAAAAAAAGCTTAACCGCCTATATGGTGGTTAAGCTTTTTTATTGATGATAGAGATATCATTAAATATTAACTATCAGTCATGTTTGGTGCGATATTAGTTCACGCGAGTTTGGTAGTCGCCAGTACGCGTATCAACACGTACTACTTCACCTTGCTGCACAAATAATGGTACACGTACTACGGCACCTGTTTCTAATTTAGCAGGTTTACCACCACCGCCTGAAGTATCGCCGCGTACACCAGGATCTGTTTCTGTGATTTGCAATTCAACAAAATTAGGCGGTGTTACTGACAACGGGCTACCATTGAATAGAGTAATGGTACATAGTGCGTTACTGTTTTCTTTTAGCCATTTTGGTGCATCACCAATAGCGTTTTTATCAGCTTGAATCTGCTCGAAGCTTTCAGGATCCATAAAATGCCAGAACTCACCATCGTTGTATAGATAGTTCATTTCAGTATCCATCACATCAGCGGCTTCTAGGCTGTCACCTGATTTAAACGTTTGCTCTAACACTTTACCACTACGAAGATTGCGCAATTTAACACGGTTGAAGGCTTGACCTTTACCAGGTTTGACAAACTCGTTTTCAAGAATGGCACAAGGGTTGCCATCAAGCATCACTTTTAGACCAGCTTTAAATTCATTAGTAGAAAAACTTGCCACAAGAAACTCCTAGGGGTTGTAAATATAATAGTAAGACATAGGGCTGACTGTACCAAAATTTTCTGTTATGCCAAGTATTTACGGATTAACGAGGATACTTTGATAGGCTAGACACTAAGGGCGTATAATATCGGATTTTGGGCACAGGTAATAGGCTGTCATGATAAACCATTTAATCACACAAAAAAACTGGCAAACGCAATTATCGGAAGCTATTACATCTGTCGATGAGCTATTGAGTATCCTACAGCTTGAATCAATACGTGCAGAAATTTACGTACCTAAGCATTTTGAACTGCGTGTGCCGCGTGGTTTTGTGGCAAAAATGACTATTGGTGACCGTAATGATCCCCTGCTTAAACAGGTGCTGCCAGACCAGCAAGAGCAAATAAACGTCACAGGCTATGTAGCAGATCCGTTAAGCGAAAACACTCAAAACCCTGTGAAAGGCTTACTGCATAAATATCAGTCAAGAGTGTTGTTAACGATTACAGGCGCATGCGCTATTCATTGCCGTTACTGCTTTCGCCAGCATTTTGACTATAGTGCCAATATGCCGACTGCTGATGCAAAAGAAAATATCATCAACTATATTAAGGTAAATTCTGAGATCAATGAGGTGATTCTGAGTGGTGGTGATCCACTAAATGTGACCAATAGACGTTTATTTGCATGGTTAGATATTTTGGAATCGCTTCCTCAGGTTACTACGATTCGATTGCATACACGTTTGCCATTGGTGATACCCGCACGTCTGGACGCTGAATTGCTAGAGAGGCTATCTAAAAGTCGCTGCCATATTGTCATGGTGATTCATTGTAATCATGCCAATGAAATAGATGCACTAACCGCTGAGTATTTGCAACGTGCGAGAGCAGCGGGAATTACGCTATTAAACCAAGCCGTGCTGTTAAAAGGTGTCAACAATACTCTTGACGGGCAAGTGCAGCTTAGTCAGCGTTTGTTCACTTCTGGTGTGCTACCATATTATTTACATGTGCTGGATAAAGTGGCTGGCGCGGCGCATTTTGATACTAGTGAGCAAGCAGCGATTGAGCTGTATTGGTCATTGCTAGCATCACTGCCAGGTTATCTCGTCCCTAAATTGGTCAGAGAGTTACCAAATAGACCTTTCAAAGTGCCGATTGATATTTACCGCAATAGCTAATGTAGGACACGATATCCATTTAGGAATATTAGTAAACAAAGAATGGCTTTTGAAAAATAGGCGGAGAGTGTTTTTAAAAACTAAAATCTAGAATTTGTGCTTTTTTATAAGTACAAATAGATATATGATTGGAACAGAATATAAACTGTCGGTGTATGAGTTAGTGCAAAAGCATTTAACGGTAGGTACAAAACTTTGACAATATATAAATATCGTCAGAGCGTATTACTATATTTAAGCTCACAACAAATAGATATCATCACTTTTCTATAGTCGAGCTTTATAAAACTTTTTATGCCATACATGTATTTGTACTGCTGCATATTACTGGTTGCCACAGAATGACTAATAATGAGTAAAAATACTAATGATAACGTTATCAATGTTTCAAGAGCATTTAGATTCTACAGAGCCATTACCTCCGCTATCTAATCGCTCAGTAAATGGTCAAGAGCGATACTTGCTAAAAATGTTGACAACGCTACCTACGTTAACCCAAGAGCAGCAAATAGAATATTTAGAGAGTCTGTTGACAGTGTTACGTGAATCCAATATGGAGGAACAACAGCGTCTTAAATTAATGGAAACAGTCATTGATGCCTCAGACCGACTGATAGCAACGCTTAGGCAGCACTATATCTATGAGACAGGCGCGTTTAGTCAGGATCAAATGTCTTATATCACTCAGATGCAATCGCTACATTATTTAATTATCATGGTTTACGACAAAGTCATACGTCGTGAGACACAGTTATCAGAAGCTCCCTCAAATCACTCTTCTCGTAAAGGTTGGCAACGTTTTTTTGGTGCTGAGAATAAACCTTCTGGCACGCTTGCTATTGCGACTTATCAATCACTATTAAGATACCAACAACTATTAGCAGAAGAGACACTGTGTTATCAGCAGCCATCAAATTACTTATGGTATAAAATCAATCAGTTATATTGTTTGGCCCATCAGAAAAAAGTGGCTGATATTGATTTGAGCCCACATATCGTCACACACCAAACAGACAGCATCCATCATTTGTATTGTCAAATATGTTTGCATCACTTGTTAAATTTGCGTGCTATGAGACGCCCGAATATCTTACTCGTACAGCGTCTATTGCCTGAATGGGCTAAACACATGGTCGCAACCATGGAGCCTGCCACCGAGACAAAGGTTTTTGTTGATCTTAATAGCAGTAATCCACCAAGCTATCTAACGGTCAACGCTCGTATCAATCCATATGAAAATCGTCATGACTGTCTATTTATAGAATTGACGCCAATGGTTGAGTATTTAGAATCACGTAAAAAAGCCTTTATCAAAGAAGGTAGTACAGTAGAATATAGTCTGCTTAATACTATTTCGATGACCATCAGCTACCGCTATTTACAGCCGCCATTTACCTTACCGAATAAATATACTAACAAACAGCAAGCAAAATTAATCACCAATTTTAACGACATACACCACCATGTAGGTCATTCAAAAACTTTTGCCAATTTGATCGCTATCAAACAGTTACGAGAAGAAGATAGACCTTTATACGATACAGTTGATAACGAGCATGGCCGCAGTGGCGTCATAAATATTGAAACATTTGACAATCATGACAGTTTTTCAGCATATCGCATACTGCATTTGTTACCAAAAGCTGGTGAGCCTAATAAAAGTATTGCCGACAAAAGCACTCTGGATAAAGAGGGGCTTAGCGTAGAAAAAACTGACTCTGACCTTTCTATAACAGCACCGCAGACCTTACATATAATGAGTCTGATTTTGGTTTATCACGCTGATAGTGCAAAACACCCTAATTGGTCAATAGGGGTAGTACGCTGGTTCAATGTTGATACCAAAAATCCAGAAGTGGAATGGCAGGTACTCGGGCATAAAATCGTAGCCTGTGGGTTACGCTTGGAAGGTAGTAAAACACGGAGTCACCATTTTGTACCAGCATTTATCCTTGGTAAAGATGAACAGCTACAGACGACTGGCACGCTCATCGTACCACCTTCTTACTTTCAAGCTGAGGATAGAGTCGTCATGCGTATTGGTAATAAACAAACTTCTTTACGATTAGGACGCAGGCTGATGATGACTGATAAGTTTAGTCAGTATGAAGTAGCCCAACTATAAGCCTTATTTTTGTTCTCAAAACATAGATGAATAGGTTGATAGCAGCGAAGCTATACAGGTTTTTGACAGAAATATGATGAACAACAAGAGTTGTAAGTTAATCTGCAGTTGGTCTGATTATTGTCTATAATGATAAATATTGTTACTCTGACTTTTATGATATTTTTAACCATAAGGTAATTATCATAATAAAAGCTCAGTCTATACTGATAGGATTTACAGAATATTAATGCTAGTGTCTTTTATGTACTAGGTTAGTGTTAAATAAAGATGTAAAGTGACAGAATAAAAGATAACAATACGTACGACTAAAAGGCTCCCTATGCGCTCTCAATCTCTTTTGAATTTATTGGTAATCAACGATGATCAGCTCTACGCTGAACGTCTTGTACAGCTATTGAGTCCTTATTATGCTAGTGTAAATTTGGGGTTTTTAGACGATAAAGAAGAGCTGTTGAAACTCCTACGTCAACCGTGGGATGTACTAGTATTTGGCAAAGCTTATAATATGAGCTTTACAGATGTAGTGAGCCTAGTACAAGAGCAAAATATCGATCTGCCGATGATCTGTTTAATGAATGAAGAGGTAGCGTCGACCGCTTACAATGAGTATGAGCTACCGAATATTATTAGTGGTACGATGGTCAAAGCGCTTAGAATGGAACAAGAAATGCCAGTCGTAATGGCTATTTGTCTCCAGCATAGTAGTTTGCGCAGTCGTCGCGAGCTAAAAACTTTACGTCAAGTGCTTTCTGAAGCAGAACAACGTGCCAATGTATTGATTAAGAACTCTAAGAGCGCGGTTGCTTATATAGATGAGGGTATTCATATATTTGCCAACGATCCCTATCTTCAGCTATTCGGTTTTAAATCGGTAAATGAAGTGGTGGGCGTGCCTATTATTGACCTGATTTCAGGTAGAGATAATGTCAAAGGGTTTAAACAGTTTTTACGTCAGTTTGACAGAGGTAGCCGTCAAGACGTTGAGTTTAATTTTGAAAGTGTGCGGACAGATGGCAGTACTTTTGAAGCAAAACTACAACTGGCATCAGCCACGTTAGAAGGTGAGCCAGTCACTCAAATTATTATTCAGCAGAATAGTAACAATAGTGCAGAGGTTGCTAAACGTCTAGCCGCAGCTGAACGCAAAGACAATCTAACAGGCCTAGATAATCGTCGCGGTTTTGAAGAGCAGATGATAGTAATACATCAGCAGGCGATGCAAGGACTAGTATCAGCAGCTCTGCTGTATGTACAGCTTGATAATGTAGGAAAAATAAGAAGTAGCTTAGGTCTGCAAGGAATAGATACGACGGTCAAACAAGTTGCCCATACATTAAGTGAGCTAGTATCTGATGGGTATGTGAGCCGTTTTAGCGATACCGCATTTACGATATTAGTGAAAAACAAGACGACGAGTGAGCTCGAAGAGCTTGCTAAACATATCGGTTCTTCTATCAAAGATATGTTTATTGAGGTTGATAAACGTACAACAAATACGACAGTCAGCGTAGCCATTGTCAAAATCGATAAAAATACTGTAGAGCCTGTTATCATATTAGAACGGGCAATGGATGCTATCAGCCAAATCATGGTAGAGACCTCTAATAGCGGTGGGTCTTATCACATATATGACCCGAGTGAACATGCAAATAGCGATGACCATGCACTTGCTGAGTCTTTAGTGGACGCTATTACCAATAATCGCTTTGATCTATCATTTCAGCCGATATACGACATCAATAACGATCGTAGCGACTTTTTTGAAGTGTATTTAAGGCTACCATTGTCCGATGCTGACAATACGGTATTGACTCCTGATCAGTTTATGGCAGTGGCTAAAAAACATCACCTGTTAGAAAAGATTGATCGATGGGTGCTTATCAATGCCTGTAAAAAAATTAATGACGTCCGTAAAGCACATCCTGAAGCCAAGTTATTAGTGCAGTTAACCAATGCTTCATTGATTGATAAAAAACTGCCAATAGTGGCCAGCCAGTTGATAAAGGCAGTAGGCGGTGCAGCTGGTGTACTAACACTACAATTCAATGAAATAGATATCTCTGATCACTTAACTGTCGCTAAATCTCAATTTTCTGCGCTTAACGATGTTAACTGTCAAATAGGTATTAATAATTTTGGCTCTTCTGTTAAATCTATTGAAATTGCCAACTTCGTCCAACCTGATATGGTGCGCTTGGCACGCAGTTATGTCCAAGATATTGGTTCAGCAGAAAATCTAGAGACGGTCAAGTCTCTTATCACGCGTACTAATGATATTAAAGTTGATGTACTCATGCCTTATATCGAAGATGCGGCAACGATGTCAGTTGCTTGGAGCGTGGGCGCGCGCTATTTGCAAGGATATTATTTAGAAGAGCCTAGTAGTACAATGAAGGTAGCAAGTTAAAAGGCCAATACGTCATATTGCTTATTTTGTGACGATAATATTCCTCCAACCAAAGATTGCTAACAATGTCCCTTATCAATAGATATCAAATGAGCAGTCTTTTGGCTGCTGTTCTGTTGCTCGCAGCTTGCGAGAAAACACCACCTGACCACCGTGCTCCTGTGACTCTACCCCTATATACCGAAGGGGACGCGGATAACGGCTCTATAATTTATAAAGACGCCTGTGGTCAATGTCACCAACGTAATGCGGGTCTGAATAAAAAAGGCCCACAATTAATGAATATATATGGTGCGCCCGCCGCCGAGTTAAAAGACTATACCTATAGCAAAGGGCTAAAAGACTCAGGATGGATATGGGACGCAGAGACACTCGATCCATATATTGCAGATGCCCAAAAAGCCATGCCAGACTCTAAAATGCTGTCTGACCCGATGCCAGATGCGAAAGAGCGTGCTGATATCATTGCTTATCTATCTACACTACGTGCCGCTGCACCAACCGTTACAGATGATGTGAACTGACTTATCATCGTTATGACCTAAAAATGAGCCAATAACCTACTATGACCAATGCAGCTAACGACAGATCATTATCCACCTCTCACAAAATAGCGAAACCGCTTAGCCAGCCCATACCTAGTGCGGCTGATTTTCAACGCAATCAGCAGAAAATTGCACAGCTATTAGCACAATTAAATCAGATTGTATTGGACAAGCCGCAAGCCGTTAGGTTAGCACTCAGTTGTATCTTAGCAGGCGGTCATTTGTTATTGCAGGACTTGCCTGGTATGGGTAAGACGACTTTGGCACAGGGTTTAGCACAGCTATTAGGTTTGAGTTTCAGTCGAGTACAATTTACCAATGATATGTTGCCTGCTGATATTTTAGGTATGAGCATCTACGACCAAAGTAAGCAGCAATTTGAGTTTCGTCCGGGCCCTGTCTTTACTCAATTATTACTTGCTGATGAAATCAATCGCTCTAGTCCCAAAACACAGAGTGCGCTACTTGAAGCGATGGAGGAGCGACAAGTCACGCAAGATGGCCAGACTTATCCTTTGCCGCAGCCGTTCTTTGTCATTGCTACTCAAAATCCATTACAACAGGCAGGTGTCTACCCGCTGCCAGAGTCGCAGTTAGACAGATTCTTGTTATGCTTATCATTGGGTTATCCATCGCCTACCGCAGAGCGTGAACTGCTAAAAGGTAAAGATCGTCGCGAGTTACTCAAAGACTTGGATGCGGTACTTGATACTGAGGCTGTACTATTGGCTCAGCACGCTGTAAGGCAGGTTTATGTGGCAGATACAGTACTGGATTATTTGCAAAGACTGGTTGCGAAAACTCGTGCAAGTCAAGAGTATCATGGCTTATCACCTCGCGGTGTGTTGTCGCTGCAACGTGCCGCCCAAGCGCATGCTTATGTATCCGGATATATGGAAGTGACCCCTGAAGATATCCAAGCGGTGTTTGCTGCCGTCACTGATCATCGCCTCGGTCAGCGCTTTGTACCTGCACATGTGACTGGTGGACAAGCGACAAAAACCATCGCCCAACGTATCCTAGCAGAAGTCTCAGTTGTCGCTTAGCAGCTAATAGACTGTTTGGCCGTATTGATTAATTGTATCGGTGAAACATAGCTCTACATATAGTCAAAGCTATATAGCTTAGAAAAATATCGAAGTCACTCAGTTCAATATTTACGGTATTTTCACCCGCTTTTCTTGTATTCCAATTGTCCCAAATCAACTATATCGTTCTATTCGTGAATTTGCTTGTTGGTCAGGTATAAATATAAATACCGACAGCATTGTCAATCAGATGGTAATAATAGGGTAGTCATGAGCTTGTTACCAAAGGCTTTAACCGCACCAATAAAATCAGCTCTGAGCCGTTGGTTTGCCGCGCGCGCGCCTAAAAGTGATAGTGCTACGCTTAATTTGCGTAATGTCTATATTTTTTTTAGTCGTGAAGGAATGCTATTCGCCGTATTGTTAGTAATTACCTTTATCGCGGGTATCAACTATGGCAACAATCTGGTATTAGGTCTGTGCTTTTACCTGGTCAGTATTTGGCTGATTAGCTTTCATGTTACTTTTGCTCATATATCTGGTCTGCAAGTGCGTCTGCTAGAAGTCACTATGACAGAAGCTGGCTCGCCCGTTTGGGTTACGCTGCAGTTAAATAGTGATAGTCGCCAACCAAGACGTCAGTTGCTATTTGAGTTTGAACATTTAGCCAACAAGAAAACCAAAAATGGCATAAATGCACAAAATTCAGTGCTTGTCACGCGATTACAAGGCGAGCAAGTCATTCGACTGCCTGTCCAGACTGATACTCGTGGTGAGCTTGAACTGCCACGGCTAAAAATAAAAACAGTCTATCCCTTAGGTATCATGCGTGCATGGTCTTATGTCTACTTTGCGCGTACCGCTTGGGTATATCCAAAACCTGAAGTCTTTGACTGGCAAGTAAAATATGCAATCGCAAGCTTAGAGGACCTGCCAACAGGTGGGCAGTATAGACAGGGTCAGGACGACTTTGAGCGGTTAGATAACTATGTCGAGGGTGAGTCATTGGCGCGAGTCTCTTGGGGGCATGTAGCGCGGGGACAAGGTATGCTGACCAAGCATTTTGCTGATCCGGTCGGTCATGAGCAAACGCTTGATTATACAGATATGCCAGCTGCACATCATGAACAAAAACTTGCACAATTGGCTTATGGGGCAGTGATGCTAGGTCAGCTAGGTGTACCGTTTCAAATGCGTTTACCTAGTGATATTACTACTACTGTAGAGATGGGTAACGGAGAACCCTTTGCGCAAGCATGCTTGCTAAGGCTTGCGAAAGCACCATGACCAATTCTAAACGCTTATCTTCCACTGATGTTGAAGCACTGTCCACAGAGTATTCTGTGGCCGCTGCTACAAAAAACGCCAGCTTTGAGCAGTTGGCTTTAGGTCAAAATTTCTCGTTTCAACCTGAGCGAAATGACGCTAAATGGTATCGTAAGTTATTTGCACTGCCAGCTTATTATTGGGTATTAATTGCTCAAGTAGTCGTCGTGTTACCGCATGCCGCACATTTACCATTGTGGCTGATAGGGTTTGCCGCCGTCAGTATCGCCGCTCAATTGCCTAATATCAAAGCTAAATTTAAAAAACTATCGCACCTAAAGCGTATTTATCAAAGTATGCAAATGCTAGGATTTTTGCTGGGGCTATTAGGTCTATGGTTGACCTACAGTACGGCATTTGGGCTCGATATGGGTGTGGCATTTTTGGTGTTATGCCTAGTTAGTAAGCTATGGGAGCTGTATAAGCGCCGCGATGCTTATGTCGTATTGAATTTATCATTGTTCGTGCTTGCCGCATTATTTTTGATGGATCAAGGTTTACTGACTACTTTAGCAGTGATCGTTGGCGCAGTCATTGTATTGCTAGCATTTATTGCGCTTAATGATGATAGCAATGCTAGCGGTGATGGACGCTTGCGGACATTGGGCGTGTTAGGTGTTGGCGCGTTGCCATTATTGGTGGTGCTATTTTTGTTTTTTCCGAGACTGCCACCACTGTGGTCAGTACAGCTCTCAGGTCAGCAAGCTACTACAGGTGTCTCTGATAGTATGTCTCCTGGTGATTTTGCCAATTTAGGGCAGTCAACTGAGCTGGCGTTTCGGGTAGAGTTTGCTGATGAGCGTCCACCGCAGCAAGAATTGTATTGGCGCGGTTTGATATTCAGTGATTTCGATGGTGTTACATGGCGTCCTGCTCCTCAAAAGGATCAATGGTCGGCGAAATTGCAAGCACCTGTCTGGATGCAGAATGCCTTGGCTACTGTCCCTGATGAGTCAAGGGCAGCACCTATTAATTACAAGGTTATCTTAGAACCTACTCAGCAAAACTGGCTATTCGGTCTTGATTATCCGTTGTCTCAGCAGCCAGATATCAATACTACTTCTGAATTTACTTTATCAAAGGACCAACCTGTTACGCAGCAGCTTCGCTATGATGTGTTGCAGTTTACACAGATGCGTATTGATCCGGTTTTGACAGAGGCATCAAGACGTGAGAATCTTGCCCTACCTAATGAAGGCAATCCACAAGCACGCGCGCTTGCTAAGCAATTATTTGAGCAGTCAGGTTCAGACCCTGTTCGCTACATAGCTGCTATCGAGCAATGGATCAATCGAACAGAGTTTCGCTATACGTTGTCGCCACCACGGCTCAATACCAATCGTATTGACGAGTTTTTATTTGAAACCAAAGCAGGGTTTTGTGAACATTATTCGTCAAGCTTTACCTTTATGCTACGCGCCGCTGGTATTCCTGCACGAGTAGTAGCAGGCTATCAAGGCGGTGAGCCAAGTCGTAATGGTAATGTATGGGAAGTGCGACAAATGGATGCACATGCATGGACTGAGGTTTGGCTTGAGGATCAAGGCTGGGTACGTGTGGATCCGACAGCATTTGTGGCGCCTGAGCGAGTAGAGCAAGGCATGAATACGATGACCCAGCAGCAAGGGGCAGCTATGTTTGGCAATGGTGCCAGTGCACAAATCAGCTATCAGCAGTATCAAATGTTACAAACGCTACGCCGATTATCGGATCAAGCGAGTTACTACTGGCAAAAAGACGTGGTCGGCTATGACCAAGACAAACAGGCCGACTCACTACTCAAATGGTTCAATATCAGCTCAATTATGCAGCAAATTATCTGGTTAGCCACCAGTGCGGTTTCCGTTATGGCCATCTTAGTATTTGTCATTTGGTATCGCCGCCGCAAACGCTGGCACCCAGCAGACTTGCCTCTTGCTCAGCTTTCAAAACGTGTTGCCAAATATGATAAATTATTAGCTCGCAATGATAATGAAGGGCAGCTAGCTTGGCTGGAACGTTTGGCATCGGCTATTGATAGCCGTCAGGGTGACGATGCTCATTCTGCTACGAGTCAGCTAACAGATAGTAACGACCCAATCGTTATTCAAGCAAAGCTTATTGAAATTAGACAAAACTACCGTCAGTTACGCTATGGACGACTGAGTACATTTGATAGCAGTCATAGCGAGTATCAAGAACGACTAAAACAACTTAAAAAAGATGTACGCGCATTGTTATAGAGGTTTTTGATCATAGTGCTATTAAGTTATTTTGATGATAGTGCTATTGAGGTATTTTGAACTGACTATAAGTTAGATGAGCGAATTAGTGAATAAGTAGAGAGATGGTTATATGGCGATATACGTAGATTTTGTACAGATAAAATTCAAAGGCCATAAGTGGTGTCATATGCTGGCGGATAGCTTGCAAGAACTGCATGACTTTGCGGCGTTTATTGATGTGGATGCGCGTCTATTTCATCGTAATGCCAGCTATCCTCATTATGATATTACCGTTCAAATGCGTGAAATCGCTATTGCACAAGGTGCTATTCCTGCCGATAGAAAAAAGATTATCGAGTGCGCAAAGAAACTAAAAGTAGAGTTGAATGACCAGATAGAGCAATCTAGTCATTCTTGATATGAGAGATTTTCAAGTAAATAAGTAATGTTTCAATTGCTTGTTCACTTATCTACTCGGATGTATATTTATCCAACTATACTGAGCACATTATTTTGCGGTAGCTGCAGTACTGATCGCGTTGAGTGCTTTTGAGATATTGGCAATCTCGGTATCGCAACCTTTGATATTGTGACGTGTCTTGAGGTAGTCAGGGTTGTTATATGACAGCCATACTTTTTTATCAGCATCTTCGCTAATTAAGATTTTTTGCGGTAGATCAATGGCAACGGTTTGCTCACAGTTCATTAATGGCGTACCTGCTTTAGGGTTACCAAACATAACGACTTGCGTTGGTCTCAATGATAAGTCAACACTCTGTGCATTTTTCTGATGATCAACTCGTGCAAATACTTTCATACCCTTACTTTCGATAACTGAAACCAGTTTGTCTGCGGTATCTTGGACGGAGTGATTGCTCTGTAAAGTTACCAAGCCTTTTTCGGCATTGATAGAGGTTGTAGTGTCTGTCATAGCACCGGTGCTATTGGTTTTATCCAACAGCGTATCGATACTGGCACAAGCGGAAACGGCCACTGCGAGAGCAGCGATAGAGACGATTTTAATCATAATTACACCTTTAGGTTATACATGGTAGTTGGCAACATCGAATATTCATTGTGCGTAATCAAACTCATTATTGCAATACGTCTGAACATGGCTAAACCAAATGTTCTGCCAAATAATCTACGAGTAGCCTAATCTTTGGTGATAAATGACGATTATGCGGATAAATGGCCCAAATACTTTCTTCGGGCTCTCTATAGTCATCGAGTAAACTGACCAACTCGCCAGACGCTAAATACTTTTGTACATAATAATCAGGCAGCTGTACGATACCCAGCCCTTTTAGTGCAGCATCGACTAGACTATAGCCGCTGTTATATTGCACAGTACCAGAGACGCGCAGGTTCCTTTCTACACTTGCTTGTCGGTTGTCCGTCTTACCATGAGTATTACTGTTCTCTTTTACTTTAGTGGTATCTATAAAGTGCCAGTAGTCACGAGTACCTAGTAGGCAATTGTGTTGACTTAAATCACTCAGTTGGTGCGGTATGCCGTGTTTTTTTAGATAAGAGGGCGCAGCGCAGACAAAGTTAGTACGCAGGCTAAGTTTCTTTGCCATCATGGTTGAATCACTTAATTTGCCAATACGAATGGCCAAATCATAACCCCCTTCAATCAAGTCGATTTTCTGATTACTCAAAAAGGCAGTCACTTCGATATCGTGATACTGCATCATAAAATCATTGATGAGTGGTAATAACTGCTGCTCACCATAAGTAACGGGCGCTGTTAGTTTTATTCTGCCTTGGGGTTTTGATTGTAAGTTGCTTACGGCTTGCTCAGCGGCATCCAAGCCATCGAGCACACTGCGGCAATGCTGATAGAATACGCGGCCTTCTTCAGTTAATGAGACCTTGCGCGTGGTTCGATATAGCAGCTTTATATTTAAGCGTTTCTCTAACGCGCTGATCTGACGGCTGACTTGTGCAGTCGAGATCCCTAGTTCTTTTGCACCACGCGTAAAGCTCTCGTATTCTGCGACATAGACAAACTCACTAATCCCTTCCCAGCGCATGATTATTACCAATATGTAAAAGATATTTGCAAATATAGCATATTGTTATCTAATCAGAAATAAATATAATGGTTAGCATCACTGTATAGAGATGGTGCTTTCCTGTCATCGAGGCTTGCCTACAGAAGGCAAGCAAGATAAGCTCAATCTATCTTTATGGGTTTTAATGGTAGATATAGTGAACGCCAAAATCTGTAAAATACGTTAGCAAGATATTAGAATTGCTTGTGCTGATAGCGAAACTGTCATGTTGTCACCCATAAATAACAATCAATTAAAAAGAGAGATTCTTATGTCAGATAAATTTATTAAATCAAAAGCCGCCATCGCGTGGGGCCCAAAGCAGCCACTGTCTATCGAAGAGGTGGACGTCATGCTACCGCGCAAAGGCGAAGTGCTAGTAAAAATCGTCGCAAGCGGTGTGTGTCACACAGATGCTTTTACCTTATCAGGTGAAGATCCAGAAGGCGTGTTCCCTGCGATTTTGGGTCATGAAGGCGGCGGTATCGTTGAGCAAGTTGGTGAAGGCGTGACCAGCGTTCAGGTCGGCGATCATGTTATTCCACTATACACAGCAGAATGCGGCGTTTGCAAAATGTGCCGCTCAGGCAAAACCAATCTTTGCTCGGCAGTACGCGAAACTCAAGGTAAGGGCTTGATGCCAGACGGTACTACGCGTTTTTATAAAGACGGCGAGCCTATTTACCATTATATGGGTTGCTCAACTTTTTCTGAGTACACGGTTTTACCAGAGATTTCTCTTGCCAAAGTTAATAAAGACGCACCATTAGAAGAAGTTTGCTTACTTGGTTGCGGCGTGACTACCGGCATGGGCGCGGTCATGAATACAGCAAAAGTCGAAGAGGGCGCAACGGTTGCTATCTTTGGTCTAGGCGGTATTGGGCTGTCAGCAGTGATTGGTGCTGCTATGGCAAAAGCCAGCCGTATTATTGCGATTGATATCAATGAAAGCAAGTTTGAGCTAGCCAAAAAGCTAGGGGCAACTGACTGTATTAACCCGAAAGATTACGACAAACCAATTCAAGAAGTGATTGTTGAGCTGACCGATGGCGGTGTTGATTATTCGTTTGAATGTATCGGTAATGTCGATGTGATGCGCTCAGCATTAGAGTGCTGCCACAAAGGTTGGGGCGAGTCAGTCATCATCGGTGTAGCGGGTGCTGGTCAGGAGATTTCAACCCGTCCTTTCCAGTTGGTGACTGGTCGTGTTTGGAAAGGATCAGCATTTGGCGGTGTCAAAGGTCGTACAGAGTTGCCAGGCTATGTCGAGCGCTATCTAGCAGGCGAAATCCCATTACAGGATTTCATCACGCATACGATGCCGATTGAAGATATCAATGAAGCATTTGACTTGATGCATAAAGGTGAAAGTATTCGTACTGTTGTGGATTTTTCGTAGTAATCAACAGTGATAGTAACGACTTTACTGTCTTAGAAATATCTTGTTAAAAATAAAAAGGCTGCTTCAATACTGAAGCAGCCTTTTTTAATGTTATTTCAAATAAAGCTCAGTGATTGAAAGTATCAAGCATTCTTTTTGCTAATGATTTGATCCACTAGTGTCGATAAGTCTGATGCGGTCAAATCTGGAACTGGTACATTGGGCGCATTCAGCATCGCATTATAGGGACGGGTCAAAAACGCACCGCGACAGCCAGCTGCTTGCGCACCTATCGTATCCCAAAGATGACAGGCAACAAGACATAAATTTGAGGTATCAACCTCTAATGTGTCAGCTACCATCTGATACGTTTCAGGTGCGGGCTTGAACTTACCAACCGTCTCAATACTAAAGTGCTGCTCAAAGAATTGACTGAGACCTGCTTTTTCTAATGGCGTTGGAGACGTACTGCTTGCTGAGTTGGTCAGCGTGACCAGTCGAAACCCTGCATCACGCAAACGAGTCAAGGCTGGCGCAGCGTCAGGATGAGCAGGCAAGGCGCTCATTCTCTCTTTGAACTCATTGATATCGTCATCTGTCAAAGTCACTTGTCTGATATCAGCAACCATTTGTAGTGCACCAACCCCAAGCTCACCGAAAGGTGTATAGAGACCAGATAGTGTCATAGTCTGCGAGTATAGTACCAGTTGAGCGAACCATTCTCTTAGTACTATTTGCTTACCAAATACGCGTGTGAATAAAGGCGTTAGCGTGTCGATATCGAGCAATGTTTCATTGACATCGAACACAATAATCGAAGGAAAATGTTCAGAAGACATAAAGGATCCTTTTATAGAATGGCATTTTTATAATGTCAGTTGGTTTACTCAGTCATGTTGGCCAACTGCTCTAAGATACTGATGTAGTTTTCGACCCCTTGCGCACCGCTGACCAGATGACGCTCATTAAAGATAATCGCTGGCACACTTTGGATGCCTTGCTGTTGCCAATGCTGCTCTTCTGCTCGTACTTCTGTTGCAAAGAATTGACCTTCCAACACTGCCAATGATTCACTACGATCAAGCCCAGTTTCTGCTGCAATATCGGCAAGCACGTTGATATCTGAGATATCTCTGTTATTGGTAAAATGCGCGGCAAATAAGGCTTGTTTTAACTCATGCATGTGGCCTTGTTGATCAGCGAAATGTAGCAGCTGATGCAAATTAAAGGTGTTGTGCATACGTGTGTCATCATTGAAATTAAATTCAAAGCCAACTTCCTGTCCAGCTTCAGTCATTCTGACTCGGCTAGCGTCTGATTCTTGTTTCGTAGAGCCATACTTTTCAATAATGTGCTCACGTAGATTTTGACCTTCGATTGGCATGTTTGGGTTTAGCTCAAACGGATGCCAGTGGATAGTGTGAGCGGTATTGGTTTGCTCAAGCGCTGCTGCCAATTGGCGATAACCGATAACGCACCAAGGGCAGACGACGTCTGAGACGATATCTATTCGGAGTGGTTTTTCTGATGTGCTCATATTTCCTCGCGGGTATTATTATTTATGTTTTATTTGAGATGTATAGATAATGGCATATCAGTTGGAATCAAGCAGACATACCTAGTTATCAGACAAATATAACTAGTTACCATATATCAAGTCAGTTCATACTAAGAGAATGACTAAGTGATTACAATGTAGTCTGCGCAGTCGGCGCCGCCAATTCGGTAGCGTAATTGTAACCATTACCAATAAGAAAGTAGGCGTTTTTGCAATACGCTGACTCGGTCATAACAAAGGCGCTCGATGAAGAATTTGATTTACGCCGCAAAGGCTATACGGCTGTGGCGGTCGTATCGTTTGGTTGCCGCAGTAAGGATGACTTTGAGCTATGATCATTCCACTATAAAAGTATTACAGCGTTAACCTCGCTTGAAGTATCACGTATACATCTACACTCGATTGCCTTGTACTCCTTTCAAATTGAATCAACTATACCAACATCATGCTTTGATGAAGAAAAGATCATTATGAAGGCCTAGCCAGTTGTGAGCTAAGTAATGGACATCTTTGATAAACATACCTACTAAATACGATACGTAAAAAGTCTATTTAAGAGCCTCGTAAACTGGCTATTTATGGGTTTTTTTATCGAGATTCCCTTTGAACTAACGTTAAAAACTGACGATAAACAACGTACCACCTGTTAGCAGCGCTAACATTTCAATCCTCTTGCAGATTAAAAAACTATACTGGAATCCCTACAAAGTAAAAACAAAACAATTTTTTTCGTACGTCATAATAAATTTATTGACGCTGTTACTTTTGAGCGTATTTCCCTCTTCTATTATTTTCATCTGCCAGCGAGAAGCCAGCATGTCTACCTTGACCTTAACAATCAATAAGAAAGAGTATCAGCTTGAAAATCTTGACGCCCGTACGACACTGCTCGATGTCTGTCGTCAACACTTGCAAATTACTGGACCCAAAAAAGGCTGTGACCATGGCCAATGCGGAGCATGTACCATGCTTATCAATGGACGACGAGTTAACTCCTGTCTGACGCTCGCCGTTATGCATGATGGTGATGACATCACAACGATCGAGGGCATTGGAATGCCAGAATCACTATCGGCATTGCAGCAAGCGTTTAAGGATAATGATGCCTTTCAGTGTGGGTATTGTACATCTGGTCAGATTTGCTCAGCGACTGCATTGATAGAAGAGGTAAAGCAAAATTGGCCAAGCCATGTCAGCACCGACTTAAAAAATCCTGATGGTCGCCTTGTACAAGAAATCGCTGAGCGCATGAGCGGTAATATCTGCCGCTGCTCAGCTTATCCAAATATTATCAAAGCCATTTCCCAAGTGCTCGAAAACGAGATGTCGGAGTCTATACCCCAGAACAATGACACCTCCACGCAAAATTCAAGTGTGACAGGTATTTGGTCACCGCCACCGAGCGAGGCGCAACTTGGCAAGACATCAGCGAATAACAAGACAGCAACTGCTACAACAGGAGGCCGCTCATGAAACGCTTTGAATATAGCCGTGCTGATGCACCAGAGCAAGCGGCAATATCTGCCAGTACCAAAGATGCGTCATTTATCGCAGGTGGTACTAACTTACTAGACTTAATGAAGCTAGAGATTGAGACACCAATTAAATTGGTCGATATTACCCGTCTAGAGTTAGAGCAAGTCGAAACCACTGCTGACGGTGGTTTGCGTATCGGTACACTGGTGACCAATAGTGATTTGGCAGCGCATCCTGAGGTCATTGCCAATTATCCAGTATTATCCCGAGCGATTTTGGCAGGAGCGACTGGCCAGCTGCGTAATAAAGCAACGACTGGCGGTAATTTCTTGCAGCGCACTCGTTGTTATTATTTTTATCAGACAGACAGCGCCTGCAACAAGCGCGAACCGGGCACAGGTTGTCCTGCTATCAATGGTGAGAACCGTACGCTGGCTATTTTAGGTACGAGCGATGCCTGTATTGCTCAGCATCCATCTGACATGGCAGTGGCCATGCGTCTGCTCGATGCCACGATAGAGACAGTCAAAGCGGACGGCTCGACTCGTTCTATCAATGTAAAAGACTTTTATTGCTTACCAAAAGACACGCCGCATATCGAAAACGTATTAGAAGCAGGCGAGTTAATCACTCATGTTGTATTACCTGCGCCTATCAATGGTATGCATACCTATGACAAAGTGCGCGATCGCGCCTCTTATGCTTTTGCACTCGTATCCTGTGCTGCAGTGATAGACGTTGATGATAGCGGTAATCTGAAAACGGTACGATTGGCATTTGGTGGTATCGGTACTGAGCCATGGCGTAACGAGGAAGTTGAGGCACTGTTGACGGGTACTGAGGGTAATAATGACGTTATCGCGCAAGCCGCCGATCTATTATTGAATGAGGCCATAGGTAATGGTCAAAACGACTTTAAGATACCATTAACGCGTCGCCTACTAAAACAAGTCGTTCAGCGCGCACTAGCGGGCGAGGGAGCATAATCATGTCATTATTTGAATCAATTACTCAGTCAGAACCGACCAAAAAAATGACCATGGATGAACCTGTTGAGTCTTTGTTTAGCACAACAGCGAGCAAACTGGTTGGTAAGCCAATCAACCGCGTTGAGGGTTCGCTGAAGGTTAGTGGTCAAGCGCCTTATAGTGCCGAAATTCATTTAGATAATAAAGCGTACGGTGTCTTGGTCGGTGCGACCATTGCCAAAGGGCAAGTCGAGAATATCGATAGTAGCTCTTTAGATGGCATTCCTAACATTATCAAGGTAGTGACAGACCCTAAGCACTTTTTGCGTAATTCTCAGCAAGGTGGATTAAAAAAAGCGCCAAAGCAGGGAGCGACTGAGATTTTTTATCATGGTCAGCCTATTGCGGTGGTCATCGCTGAAACCTTTGAAGCAGCGACGGAAGGAGCGAATGCGCTTAAAGTCACCTATAAAGATGAAACTGAGCAGGCGGCATTAAATTTTACTAAAGAGTTATCCAATGCGCATGCAGTCGATGAAAAAAATGGCTCGGACAAAAATTATGTTCAAGGCGATCCTGAGCAAGGATTGGCTGATGCTGAGGTAACGCTTGATCGCTTTTATCATACGCCAAGTCAAAACAGCTCGGCGATGGAGCCACATGCGACATTGGCACATTGGGAAGGTGAGAAACTCATTCTCTATACAGCCAATCAAATGCTCGCGTCTTGCAAGCAGCAAGTCATGGATGCGCTAGACTTAAATAAAGATCAAGTTCAATTAATTGCACACTATGTCGGTGGTGGGTTTGGTAGCAAGCTAGGTATTGCCCCTGAATCTATTGCCGCTGCTATTGCGTCAAAAGATCTTGGTCGTCCAATATTGATTACCATGACCCGTCCACAGGTGATGGAAGCGACAGTCAGACGATCAAACACTCGTCAGCGCATTGCAATTGGCTGCGATAAAGATGGCGTTATCGATACATTGATTCACGATACCATTTCTAGCAATTTGCCAGACGAGGCATTCTTTGAGCCAACTGCCTTATCTACGCACTATCTATACAGTGGTAAGAACCGCCGTGTAAATTATGAAATGGTTGACATGAATCAAGTGTTATCAGGCTCGATGCGTGCGCCTGGTGAAGCGGTCGGTATGATTGCTGTCGAATGTGCGATGGACGAATTGGCTGCGCAGTTAGACATTGATCCTATAGATCTGCGTCGCCGTAACGAACCTGAAAAAGACCCTAGTAAAGACATTCCATTTTCGACGCGCCAGCTGATTGCCTGTATGGAGCAAGGTGCTGAGCAGTTTGGTTGGAGTCAGCGTAACGCAAAGCCTGCCAGTCAATTAGAAGGTGACTGGTGGATAGGCACAGGCATGGCTGCTGCCGCACGTGGTAATCAATTACAGTCTTCTGAAGCGCGCGCAACTCTACAAATCGATAAGTCAAAAGCGCTCGGTGTCAAAGCGGTTATCGAGACAGATATGACGGATATTGGTACAGGGTCTTATACCGTATTTTCTCAGGTAGCTGCAGATTTATTAGGACTACCTATTGACCATATCGAGATGAAGTTAGGTGATAGTGCTCTGCCACCTGCATCAGGTTCAGGTGGTAGCTGGGGTGCAGCGAGTGCAGGTAGTGGCGTCTACCTCGCTTGTGAGCAGCTGCGTGAAATGCTAGCAGCAAAAGTCGGCCTATACCCTGATACGATTCAGCTAGATAATGGTCAAATTAAGCAAATTGGCAAGCACGATCTGACTGTAGTAGAGACAGCCAAAGAGAGTGGTCAAGCGTTTGCTGATAGCACGGTTGATAAAATATCAGAAACCACAGGAGTCTCATTTTCAGAGAGTATATTAAAAGAACAGTCAGAATCAGAAAAATATGATTTTGACAATACAGAATCATATACGCTTGCTGACGTGATCGCAGGCTATGAGGAACAAAAGGTCAGTGCCAAAGGACAGATAAAGCCAGGTAAAAACGGTAAAAAGTATCGTCAGTCCTCTTTTGGCGCAAACTTCGCTGAAGTAGCTGTGCATAGAGTCACTGGTGAAATTCGAGTAAAACGCATGACGGGCGCATTTGCCGCAGGACGTATCTTGAACCATAAAACCGCAACGTCGCAGTGCTATGGCGGTATGGTGTTCGGTATTGGTTCAGCGCTGATGGAAGAGGTGATTCATGATAAACGTGACGGCCGCCTATGTAATCACGACCTTGCTGAGTACCATGTACCAGTTAATGCCGACGTACCGCAGTTAGATGTGATATTGGTCGAAGAGGATGATCCTTATACCAACCCGATGCATATCAAAGGCATTGGCGAGACGGCTATTGCTGGTGCTGCCGCCGCGATTGCTAACGCTGTCTACAATGCCGTTGGTGTGCGTGTATATGATTTTCCGATTACGCTTGATAAATTGCTTTACGAGATGCCAGAGTAAATTTTTAAGCCATATGTACGACAGGAACCCGCTTAATGAGTGGGTTTTTATAACTTAATCAGTAGTGTATTTCGTTATTATCAAGAAAATAACTACCAAATACGAGGTGTTATGAATCAGGTCGCTGACATTCTTAAGCTAGCAACCAAAGCTAAACAGCAAGGTATTGATGCTGTATTGGCAACGGTCGTACGTACTGAAGGTTCAGCATATCGCCGTGCTGGCGCGATGATGCTTATCTGTGAGGATGGTCGCTCAGTTGGGATGATTAGTGGTGGCTGCTTAGAGCCGCACATCATCAAACGTGCCTTTTGGCTTACTCGTAACGGTGCCAATGTGCAAGTCTATCAGACGGGTGATGACATTCAATATGCTGACGATGGTCAAGCGCAAGCAAGTGTGAAGCGAACTAAGCCTGATATATATGATGGGCCAGATAGCGATTTAGATGATGATTTAAATAGTGGCTTAGATGGCGGTTTAGACCATGATTTAACTAACGCGGACTTTGATGAGCTTAATTTCGGATTGGGCTGTAATGGGCGAGTGCATGTATTATTTGAGCGACTAACGACAGCAACACCATTGTTAGAGACAGTCCGTAATGTTCGACGCACTCAGCAGCCGATTACTGTAGCGACTCTAATTCGTGCTAATGACTATCAGCATCAAGGTTATATATCGCAAAACAGGAATAACTTGCAAATCGGGATGCGGATTAATTTAGATGAATACCGCAGTTTGGGCAGCGTTTCTGCACAAGAAGTAACAGCTCTTTCAAGCATACTTGCCAATACTGTAGTGGAGTTAGCAGAATATAAGCTGTCTGATAAAAATGCCAAATATGTGACGGTGAAAAACGGCAAGGTAACAACAGAGTGGCTCGTGCAACGCCTGCAACCACAAGTGCGTCTATTGATTTGCGGCGCAGGTAATGACGTGATGCCACTGGTGAGCATGGCCAAACTACAAGATTGGCATGTGACGGTCGTAGACAGTCGCGCGCAATATGCGACGCGTATGCGGTTTCCTCAAGCAGACGTTGTAATGTCGTTATCTTTAGACGACAGTGAGGCTTTGCTTAAGCTTAGTAACAACGCAGCAGTCGCTCTGATGTCACACAGCTTGAGTCAAGATCGTGCTCGCCTAGCGATACTGCTTAAGCATCCAGACAATTATAGATACTTAGGGCAATTGGGGCCGCGCTATCGGACAGAACGGTTAATAAATGAGATTAGCATAAATATTAGCAATCCTACTATGTTAGAAGCAGGCATTCATAAATTGCATTATCCGATTGGTTATAAGCTGGGTGGAGATGGTCCTGAGGCACTTGCGCTCGGTATCATGGCACAGATAAATACGGTCATGCACGATCAAAACGCTTCAGTAAATGGTTCACAAAGTAATCTCTCAAATATCTCAGCGGTAGGTAGTGATACAGATGCCAATATTGTCCAGAGTGGCGTATGAGTAAGCGTGCATTTACAGAAGGTGCTGAACATACAGAAATTACTGAACAGCAGAGCCAAAACCATGCGGTCATTATTTTAGCAAGTGGTCTCAGTCAGCGTCTCGGTCAACCCAAGCAGCTACTTGTTAAGAATGGCGAGCCGTTGATTACTTATATGACTCGACTTGCAATAGCGACCAATCCGCAAGCCCTTGTCGTTGTCATTCCTGATAACCATCGTTTGATTACTAATGCAGTTATAGAGCTTGCAAATCAATATCCAACGGTTCAGATAGTGGTGAACTCACAACCTGATACGGGTATGGCGCATAGTTTGAGTTTAGGTATTGAAACAATTGCTGCTTTTGAATCGACTTCAATTGATCGAGTGCTTATCATGGGAGTAGATCAAGTATTATTAGATGAGCTACATTTAACGGCTTTGCTAGCGGGTGAGCAGCCAGTAGTAGCCAGTCGCTATCACAGTTGGCAATGTTTAGAAAAACATCAAAATTTGGATGAAACGGTGTCTGATATCATAGGGCTGCCTTTAGCAATTAACTATGAATTGCTTAGATATTGGCAGTCAGAATTAACAGGAGATAAAGGGCTTCGTCACCTCATTAGAGAATTGCCCGCTGACCAAATAGGTGAGGTCGATAATGACCAACTGAGCTATGATATTGATATACCTGAGCAGCTAACATTTGCTAGAAGAAAGGGTTGGCTTGATAGCTAGTCTGATTAGTTTATTTAAACAGTATTCATTTTGAACAACGAAATGCGAGAGAATAAAATCATAAATACGATAGAAACCGAACGACTGTATCTTAGACAATGGCAAGCGAGCGACTTTGCGCCATTCGCTGAGATGAATGCTAACCCTGAAGTAATGGAATACTTTCCCAAGTTATTAACTAATTCCATGAGTAATACTATCGCCAAAAAATGCCAGTCGCTGATTGATGATAATGGTTGGGGTTTTTGGGTGGTGAGTCTAAAAGAGACAGATACTTTTATCGGTATGGTTGGGTTAAATAACGTGCATGCCGATATGCCATTTGCGCCTGCTGTCGAGATTGCTTGGCGCTTAGATAATGACTATTGGGGATTAGGGTATGCGACCGAAGCTGCCCGAGCATCTCTAGATTTTGCCTTTTTTGAGCTAGAGATTGAGGAAGTCGTTGCCTTTACTGCCGTTATCAATAAGCGCTCCCAATTGGTGATGGAGCGCCTTGGTATGACCAATACACAGGAGAATTTTTTTCACCCTATGCTTGACCCTAATCATCAGCTCGCTGAGCATGTGCTGTACAAAATAACTCGGCAGCAATGGAAAGATATATAGGAAGCTTACTATAAAAGTCGGCAGTATTTTATTTGTTTTGGCTACTTTTATTAAGTGAAAACGGCAAAATATCTTCTTTATCAGTTAAGACACCTCCTTAGTTAAGAAATCTCAATCCAGACGTTTTGAGTGCCCATACTAACTCTACAAAAGCACGACTGTTGGTCAAAGGTTCACCATCGATGATGAGAACGTAGCCTGCATTATCTATCCATAAGAAAACGAAGCTGGTCTCAGGAATGAGGAGGTCAACCTGCTGAAAAAACGAGATGGCTTGGCTCTCTACTGCCCACCCACGTTGTTTTTGGCGAAGCATAAATCCTGAAAAATCAGCAGCGGCAACACTTAGCATGTCCGCTTCTTCTTGACTATAACCCACTCGCGCCAAACAAAACCCTTCATCAGAGCCAATCGCGGCTCGGCGTTTACCAGATAAGCTCGCCACGACATAAGGCAAAAACTGATCCAATGGCAAGTTAGGTGCTGGTAAAAGCAGTGACAGCTTTTCAATCCAACCTTGTTCTATAAAACTCTGTAGCCAGTCATCAGAATAACGCTGAAGCCAGTCAGCAGCGAGCAGTGTCTGCTCATAAGACAGCAAATCCTGTAATGCCAGCTGCTCATCAGTCGGCTCGTTCTGTGAAAACGCCTCAAAAATACCAGCTGGCGTCAGGGTGAGATAGGTTTTATCAGCATTTAAGTAAGAAGACATAGTAACTACCATTATGATAAAAGTGATTAATAAGTGACCAATTAGGCTTTTATATCGTTGCGTTCAAATAGTTTTGATACAAGGAAACAGAGCGTAAGTTATACATCAGTATGCTTACGAGGATAACGATGTAGCGGATTTATATGGATTTGACTATAGTTTGATCGAGATGTTGTTGGCAGTTGTCCCAGCGCGCATCGAACTGCCAGTCACTTCTACCCAAGCGAAACCATACCAACGAAAACGCAAGGCGATCATTACGTGCGGTACAATGGGCAAAAAACTCATTTTCGATTTGCTCGATCGTACCCCAGTCTTCGTTATCACGCGCTTGCATCAGCTCAGTGGTGATATCTTTAGCGATTTCTCTGGCATCGTCGCTGCTGATACGTAGCCGTTGCTTTTGCTCATTGAGAGAGGGAGATATCAGCACACTCCAACGAGTGGCCAACATACTATTGCGCTGGATGTATCTTTTTTTATCAATGCAATCACGAAAGCCTTGCTGAACATGAGGATACAAACGATCTTTGATACGAGTAAATAGGTTGTTTACATCGTAGGGGATATCAAACCAGCAACCATAAAAAAAGTCTGCCACTGCACCTTGTAGCGGCTCTTTCTCCGTCAATAGCAAAGCTGCATTGATACGCTGCTCATGAAAATGGCGGTTGTTGGGTGCCAAAAATACTTTACGAGAGTAAAACCGAAATACTCGGTGCGCGACTCTTTCATTTTCTTTGATAAGGTCTGAATCAGACATAATAATACCCTCCTATCATCGCTATTATTACGACAAAGCTTGTACAACAAAGCCTGCTTCAATGATAATGATGTCGTACAACAAACGATGACTTCATTTCGCAAAATAGCACTTGATATCAATACAATGATTGAGCAACTAATCCAATAACGTCTGCATTAAATCAATCATAAACTCGGCATCTTCTTCGCTCATTGGCTCAAATCCTTGAGGCATGCCAAGCTCAGCCAATGCTTCTTTACCATCGTCATCGTTGTGCAAATTGAGGATGGCTTCTAGAAAGATTTGTGCATCGGGAAAGTCTTCTTTGACAAGGAGTACATGACTGATATCAGCCAAGTCACTTTCGATAAGCACCGATAGCTGAGTCTTGGTCAAACGTGAAAAGCTGTGATAAATCTCCGCCAAGAAAAATGCGACTTGGGCTTCACCTTTGATGACTTTGCGGGCAGCCGCTTGATAGGTCTCGGTCACATCCCAGTTGAGATCAGAGGCTTCTATATCGACGGCTTCCAGCAAGCGCAAACCAATCAGTTTGACATCTCGGTTATCGGCCATCGCGACAGTAGCCCCTGCTTGAACGTCTTCTAGACGGTCAATAGCACTGTTGGCCGCTGCTGCAATGACCATCTCGTCAGATTTACCGATAGGACGGGCAATGGCTCGATAGCCTTGCTCTCGGATGAGAGTGGCTGCATCAAAAGGGTTGGCGTAAATGATTTGAATGTCACCTGTGCCAATGACTTGCTCTTGTTCAGCATGGGAGGCAGGGATATTGAGATGCATGTTTAAGTTGGCACGTTTTTGAATCAAGGTGTTGAACATGTGCCAGCCTGCAAAGCGATCAGGCGAAAAATCAGGGGCGATTAACATATTATGTGTCGTCATGACTTAGCCTTCCTCATCTTGTTTCATTTGGGCATATTGAGTCATCGCCGCTTCAATTTTGCTGCGTGATGGTTTGCGTCGTACCGAAGTGTAGCCGACGGTTTCGCCGTGCCGCACGTTAGGTACCACAGTAGCATAGACCCAATAATGACTGCCGTCTTTGCATAAGTTTTTGACATAGCCATGCCATTTTTGTCCAGACTCCGCAGTATTCCATAAGTCTTTATAGGCGGCTTTTGGCATATCAGGATGACGCAAAATGTAGTGCTGTTGACCAATTAACTCATCGATCGTGTAGCCGCTAATCTCAACAAAAGCATCATTGGCATGTGTCAGTATGCCGTCTAAATCAGTGCGCGAGACAATCAGTTTACCGTCTGGGTAGGGACGTTCTATACCAGTATCATAGACAGTTCGTGAGGTGCCATCATGATAAGTCATCGTGATTTGCTCAGCAGGCATATCGGGCTTGTGTGCATCAGGGATTGGAGAACCCATGGTCATCTCCTTCGTTGGTCGTTATATTTATGATGATTAATATTCATAAGGATTAACAAGCGAATAGGTATAGTACTTATCAAAAAGTCTAAATTCACTCGTTAACCGCTAATCAAATGAGCTTTGCCAATGCTTCTGAGGCACGCTTAATATCTAGGAATATCAAGCCAAGCTTGGCATTGGGTTTTGCCATGATGGTAAGTACGGCTTCATCGCCTGATGAGGTCATGATGACATAGCCTTTTTCGCCTTGAATCATAATGCGATCGATACTACCGCGCGCCAACTCTCGTCCTGCACGGTCACCCAACGATAATAATGCTGCTGACATGGCACCCACGCGATCTTCATCCACGCCGGTTGGTAGAGCTGAAGCAATCATAAGACCATCGTTAGAGATTAGCGCAGATGCTTCAACATCTGCTGATGAACTGTTTAAGTCTTCCAATATCTGCTGAAATGAATCTGTACGCATATCGCTTTCTCTGTACTGGTGATTGGTTTTTTATTTATGAACTAATGAAGTTAGTCAGAAATATCCTTGTTTAAAGAAAGGTATTATAATTCCTTACTAATTATATTGATATAGCAAATCCATATTTAAAATGAGGTTATAAAATATTTTTTCTATAAATTTATAAAATTTGCAACGTTCTTATTAAAAAAGCCCCAATCAACGCATGACTGAGGCTTTTTTAATTAAGGTAAACAAAGGTAGGTTGATTATATTGTCTCGCGCCACTTACCTTGAACCATAATGCCTTGGATAGGGTTCAACCCCATCTGATAGGCCAAGTCAGCAGGACGAGCGATATCCCATAGCGCCAAATCAGCATCGCAGCCCACTTCTATTTTGCCTTTATTAGGCAATCCCAAAGCCTGTGCTGCATAGACGGTCGAGCCTGCCAATACTTCTTCAGGTGTCAGGTAAAACAGCGTGCAGCCCATGTTCATCGTCAATAACAGCGACGTCAACGGTGAGGTGCCGGGGTTACAGTCGGTTGAAATCGCCATAGGGACGCGATGCTTACGCAGTGCTTCAATCGGCGGCAACTTAGTGTCACGTAGCGTATAAAACGCCCCTGGCAATATCACGGCAACCGTGTTGCTAGCGGCCATTTTTTTGATGTCTTCTTCTGACAAGTGCTCCAGATGATCGCTCGATAGGCCTTTATATTCAGCAACTAAGGCACTACCACCTATATCAGACAGTTGCTCAGAGTGCAGTTTGACTGGTAGATTTAATGATCTAGCTACTTCGAAAACTCGTTTGATTTGCTCTGTGCTAAAGGCGATGTTTTCACAGAAGCCATCGACAGCATCGACCAAACCTTCTGAATGCAGAATTGGTAACCATTCACAGACTTGCTCGATATAGTCGTCTGCACGTTCCTTGTATTCTAGGGGTAGGGCATGCGCTGCGAGGTAAGTGGTGCTTACATGAATGTCGTATTTTTCGCCCAGTTGGCGCGCGACCGTGAGCATTTTACGCTCAGTGTCTAAGTCCAAGCCATAGCCAGACTTGATTTCGATACTGGTGACGCCTTCTTTCATAAGGGCGACTAAGCGTTTTTCACTTTGTACAAATAGCGTCTCAATACTGGCAGCGCGGGTAGCACTGACCGTCGCGACGATACCGCCGCCTTGTGTAGCAATGTCTTGATAACTAGCACCCTGCAAACGTGCTTCGAACTCATTGCTACGGTTGCCACCATAGACGATATGAGTATGACAATCGATGAGTCCGGGAGTTACCCATTTGCCATCCACATCTGTGATTTGGCTGGCTTGATATTTAGACAAATGAGCAGTGACTTGATCCTGTGCACCAACCCAAGCAATTTTGCCATTTTTAATACCGACAGCCGCGCTCAGTAGTTGTCCGTATGGGATGCTATCAGTTTGATTATCGGCATTATCCTTTGTATCAATACCAAAACCATGCTGCGCAGAAAAGGTAGCGACATTGGCATTGATAATAATATGATCAAAAGATGTCATAGCAGGCTCGTCTAGCGTCTGTTCTATAGTATTTTTCAATATGGAGTTCTTTGATTTATTCATAATATGCTCCTGATTATTGTGAAGTCGGTGATCTTTGTTGGTAAGATCTACGCGCTAAGTAAGTGCTGCTCTACAATAGTCGCTAGTAGGCGAGCAGCAACTTTGCAACTACGACTATCAATGTCAAAAGTAGGATTAATCTCAGCAATGTCGGCTATTTTTACTTTGCCTGACGCCATGATGGTTTTGACCATACGCTCAACAAAACCCAGCTCAATTCCGTAAGCAGCTGGGGCACTTACACCCGGAACGACGCTAGATGGCAAGCAGTCCATATCGATGGTTAAATATACGATATCGACCTGATCTACAAAGCTTTTCACCTGTTCAGCAAGTGTGTCCCAAGGCTGATAGTGACAGTCTTCATCACTGATTACCTGTACGCCCAAATGCTCAGCACGATCAAAGAGCGCCGCCGTATTAGAAAAGCGACTGACGCCGATACAGCAATAATGAAAGGGCTGATCGTGTGCGTCAAGGTGCTCGGCAATTTGACGAAACGGTGTCCCGGAGGTCGCCACATCAGACTGACGAATATCAAGATGTGCATCAAAATTAATGATTCCGATGGTAGGCACTGTGTTTGTATTGTCAGTTGTATCGTTTGTACTTTCTAAGGCCTGCCATAATCCCAAAAAACTACCATAAGCGATGGCATGACCGCCACCAAGTCCAATGGGTAATCCACCTTGCTTGACGATAGTACTCACTTCATCAGCATATTTGAGCTGAGCTTGCTCAAGAATGCTTTCGGCGAAGCCATCATTATCATCACAATGAATGTCACCAGCATCACCCAATAAGTTTGATAATTGACCATCAAAACGTTGTTGTAAATCAGAGATGACTGGTAGCGTAGCAAAAGCTCGACGAATCAGTGGCGGAGCGAGTCTAGCGCCCACGCGGCCTTGATTACGTCTGACCCCTTGATCACAGGCAAAGCCAATGAGCCCAATATTTTGGCCGATATTATCAAAGGCGTAAGGCTGAGCAAGCTGATACCAATAGCGGGCACGCGCAGTCTCAAATGGTTCTGCACGTCCTGTCCACTGAGTCATATCAGCAGGTGTATGGCTACTGCGTGTGATAGCCGTTGCTGCTTTCTCTATTGTCATCGCTATTCTCCGCACATTAATATTTATTTAGACTCATACCAATCGCTGCGTAGTGACTGCCAATGCTCAGCAAGCGTACCGTCTAATACCAACTGCTTAGCTGCTTCGATATCAGGGGCTAGGTAGCGATCTTTGTCATAGAAAGTCACTTTTTCACGTAGTTTTTGATGCGCGACTGTCAATGGCTCTGAGGTGTCTAGACCGCGATGAAAATCGATACCTTGACCAGCAGCTAACAGCTCAATACCGATGATAGTGGCGGTGTTTTGCGCCATCTCGTATAGGCGGCGCGCGCAATAGGTGGCCATAGAGACATGGTCTTCTTGGTTGGCCGAAGTCGGGATACTATCCACGCTGCCAGGATGGGCGATAGATTTGTTTTCTGAAGCCAGTGCCGCGGCGGTCACATGAGCAATCATAAAGCCTGAGTTTACCCCAGCGTTATCCACTAAGAATGGTGGTAAGCCACCTGATAGCGTCGCATCAATTAGCAACGCGACACGGCGCTCAGACATCGAGCCAATCTCAGCGATTGCCAAGGCTAAAATATCAGCGGCAAAAGCGACTGGCTCAGCATGGAAGTTACCACCTGATATAGCAACTGGCCCATCTTCGTTATTAAAGATAAGTGGGTTGTCAGTTACCGCATTGGATTCGATTAGTAAGGTTTTTCCTGCTTGATTGATGATATCAAGACAAGCTCCCATCACCTGTGGCTGACAGCGCAGGCAGTAAGGGTCTTGTACACGATCATCTTGTTCGCCATCATGCGAGGCACGAATAGCACTGCCTTCGATGAGCTGACGATGTGCTTTAGCAATTTCGGTTTGACCATGATGGCCACGTACTTCATGAATACGGGCGTCAAACGGTGAGTCCGAGCCTTTCGCCGCATCAATCGATAGTGAGCCGACGATGGTCGCAGTCTCAAGCAAATCACGTGCTAAGAAATAACCCCGTAATGCTAGTGCAGTTGAGACTTGTGTACCATTGATTAGTGCAAGCCCTTCTTTAGCAGCAAGAGTAATTGGCTCAAGTCCATGCTGGGCTAGAGCGTCAGCAGCAGGCACTTTTTCTCCAGCGACAAACACATCACCTTCGCCCATCATCGCAAGTGTCATATGTGATAATGGCGCTAAGTCACCAGATGCGCCCACTGAGCCTTTGGCTGGAATGTTTGGTGTGATTTGATTGTTGATTAAGGCCAACAAACTATCTACCACCTCGCGGCGCACACCAGAGACACCTTGCGCCAAACTGGCAACTTTCATCACCATAATCAGTCGTACCACACCTGCAGGAAGTGCTTCACCAGTACCTACCGAATGAGAAATAATCAGGTTGCGCTGCAGTAGCTCCAGTTGGTCGTCACTGATGCGCGTCTTTGCCAAGAGGCCAAAACCAGTATTGATACCATAAGCGCTTTTGTCTCGTGCAATGATGGTACGTACATCTTCATGCGAAGCATCTATCGCCTCATAAGCGCTCTCAGGTAGTGTCAATATGACAGGCTGCTCGTAGATGTCACGTAGCATCTCAAAGCTAAGTTGGCGAGGATATAGGGTTAGTTGTTTAATGTTGTTCATAGGGGTGATCCTAGTTGCATAGTCATAAGGGTTATATTCTTTTTAATTCGTAACTTTACTAAAATGGTGTGTTTTAAGTATTTTTAGCGATCGTGATAGGTGGTATTAGGTTTGAATTTTTCAGCCAATCCAGTTGAAGTACATGGCTAGATGTCCAAAGGCTGCAGCCAATAAAATACTAAGTACCACGCGCTCAAACCAAATAATGACCATTTTGCCAACAGAGATGGGAATCTCAGTGGCAAGCACGCATGGAATCATGGCAGAAAAAAACAGTACGCTGCTGATGGAGATGACCCCTGCGACATAGCGTGTCAGAATATCTGCCTCACTTAGTAGTAATGCTGGCAAGAACATCTCAGCCAATCCCGCTGACATTCCTTTGGCGGCGACGAGCGGTTCTGGTAAGCCGCCAAGCCATGTAAAGGGATAAAGAAGCAAGCCTAATGCATCGAATACGGGTGTATATTTTGCTAATAGTAATCCTGTTAAGCCGACAGCGATGATAGATGGCACAATGGCGGCTGCCATCGTTAGACCGTCACGAAAGTTAGACCACAAGATTTGTTTGAGGTCAGTGGCACGGCGTGAAGTGGACAAGCCCAAATCAAATGCAGCAGCCAGACGAGTACCATGTTTATGATCTAAAGCGGGACGTTCGACATGATCGTCAAAGAGGCTGATAGGCGGAATACGAGCAGTAATCGCAGTGACAATAAAAGTAATTACTAAAGTAGACCAGAAGAACACATTCCAGAACGCCATCAGACCAAGCGTTTTGGCAACAATAACCATAAACGCCGCTGATACAGTCGAAAACCCAGTCGCAATGATAATGGCTTCACGTGCTGAATATTGCTTTTGTAAATACACACGATTGGTGATGAGCAGACCAATGGAGTAGCTGCCGACAAAGGAAGCAACAGCATCAATCGCTGATGAGCCTGGGGTTTTCCAAATAGGTTTCATAATTGGCTGCATAAGCACACCAACCATTTCTAGTAAGCCAAAACCAACCAAGAAGGCCAAAATAAGCGCCCCAAGCGGTACGATCATGCCGACTGGTAGTGCCAACTTTTCAAACAAAAACGGCAGCATGTCTTTTTCCATCATAAAGGCAGGCGCTATGTCAGCCACATACATCACTGCCAATATCAGACCGATGATCTTGAAAGTCGTCATAATCATGTGAGTGATATTTTTATGCCATGAGCCATCGATAAATGGCTTACTCACGCCATATAGCATGAGTAAAAACAATAATGTCACAGATAAGGTGTGCTGTTGAGTGACCAGATAGGTCGCGCCATGATCGAACAAAATCGTGCTTTTTTCACCAATAGTAAATGGTACGAAGAACATCACCAAACCGATCGCACTGAATACGATCAGCTGTATTAAAGCAATAGGGGTTGATAACAGTTTTTTTGACGATGTCGTTGGATTTTCATCGTTCAGATCAGATGCTGTATTTTGTTCAATCATATTATCCTCCTTGATAAAACGCCGATTATGTCCTTACACCCAGTTGCAGCTTACAAGGACAAGGGACAAACTATTTGATCATTGGCAGATTTAGACCATAATCTTTCGCTGTTTTGATTGCTAACTCATAGCCTGCATCGGCGTGACGCATAACGCCTGAGCCGCAGTCATTGACCAGTACTCGTGACAAGCGTTTAGCTGCCGCATCAGTACCGTCTGCGACGATGACCATACCTGAATGCTGTGAGTAACCCATACCTACGCCGCCACCATGATGTAGTGATACCCACGTCGCGCCACCAGCCACATTCAGCATACCGTTCAATAGCGCCCAATCAGATACGGCATCTGAGCCATCTTTCATGCTCTCTGTCTCGCGGTTTGGACTGGCAACAGAGCCTGTGTCTAAGTGATCACGACCGATAACGATAGGACCTTTTAGTTCGCCGTTTTTGACCATTTCATTAAACGCCAAACCTGCTTTGTCACGCTCACCCAATCCTAACCAGCAGATACGGGCAGGTAAGCCTTGGAATTGAATACGCTCTTTTGCCATATCTAACCAGCGATGAATATGAGTATTTTCAGGGAACAGCTCTTTGATTTTTTGATCGGTTTTATAGATGTCTTCTGGATCACCTGATAACGCCACCCAGCGGAATGGGCCTTTGCCTTGGCAGAACAGTGGACGAATATACGCAGGAACAAAACCTGGGAAGTTAAAGGCATCTTTGACGCCTTCATCAAAAGCAACCTGACGAATATTATTACCGTAATCGGTCGCTGGAATATCCATCGCTTGCAAGTCTAAAATTGCTTGTACATGTGCCGCACAAGATTGAGCAGCTGCTTTGGTCAATGCTGCGTGTTGCTCTGAATCCTCTTGGGCAGATTTCCATTCCTCTACCGTCCAGCCGCTTGGTAGATAGCCATTGATCAAATCGTGCGCTGAGGTTTGATCAGTGACCAAATCAGGCTTCATGCCACCAGCGTTAGCACGCTTGACTATCTCAGGCAAGATGTCTGCGGCATTGCCAAGTAGGGCGATAGAGACGGCTTCGCCCGCATCGGTATGTTGTTTGATTAACTCATAAGCATGGTCAAGGTCATCGGCTTGCTTGTCGACATAACCAGTGCGTAAGCGGAAATCGATACTAGACTGCTGACACTCGATGTTTAATGAAGTTGCACCCGCAAAGGTTGCAGCTAGTGGCTGCGCGCCGCCCATACCGCCAAGACCCGCGGTCAAAATCCAACGGCCTGCCCAGCTGCCATCATAATGCTGACGACCCGCTTCTACAAAAGTCTCATACGTACCCTGAACGATGCCTTGCGTGCCAATATAAATCCAGCTACCCGCAGTCATCTGACCATACATAAACAGGTCTTTACGATCCAGCTCGTTAAAGTGCTCCCATGTTGCCCAGCGCGGTACAAGGTTTGAGTTGGCAATCAAGACACGCGGTGCATTTTCATGCGTTTGAAATACGCCTACAGGTTTACCAGACTGCACGAGCAACGTCTCATCATCTTCTAACGCTTTTAGTGATTCTAAGATTTGATCGTAGCTTTCCCAGTTGCGGGCTGCGCGTCCGATACCACCGTAGACGACTAGACTTTTTGGGTTTTCTGCCACATCAGGGTGCAGGTTGTTTTGCAACATACGATAAGGGGCTTCGGTCAGCCAGCTTTTGCAATGTAGGATGCTACCAGTGGGGGCGGCGATCTCGCGGCTCTCGTCACGGCGGCTAGGTCTGTTGCTATTGCTATCAGTAGTCATGGTCAAATCCTTGTGAAATCTTTTGAAGCGATTAGGTAGTTAAAATAAGTGGTTCACGTTCAGCTTAGGAGTCCACCTAGACGCTTGCTAGATGAGCTAAATTACTGATACCGTCATAAAGTTGTATATACAAATTATCAAAGATTATTTTTTCATGCAAGGGTTTTTTATTAATGAGCATATTATTTTTGTTATTGACTGGGTAAATATCGAGTGACTAGAGGTTTAGGCACAGATGTAGACAACAATCTCGTGATATTATGTGGCTATTCTTATTACTAAAAATGATGATTAAAGGCGGATATGACAAAAACAATTCCGGCGTATCAACGCATAAAAAATGCCATACTAGACAATATACATTCGGGTAAGTGGCAAGCAGGTAACGCGATTTCGACAGAAATGGCATTGGCTGAAGAGTTTGGCGTGTCAAGGATGACGGTCAACCGTGCGCTAAAAGAGCTGAGCGAGGAGCGGGTATTAGAGCGTCGGCAAGGGTCGGGCACGTTTGTCGCGCAGCAGCAGTTTAATCATACCTTTGTAGAAGTGCGTAATATTGCTGAAGACTTAAAATCTGCCAATCGCGATTATGAAGCGAGAGTTGTAAGTAAGCGTGCGATTACCGCTACTATGCTCGATGATGAGCTACGTCGTAAGTTTGATATTAATAAAGGGGCTGCGATTAATAAAGAGTCTGTGCCTGTAAACACAATCGCTCAGACAGATACTAGAGATGCAGCTGTCCTGTATGAAGTAAAAATCATTCACTTTGCCGATGGACAGCCCATACAGTTTGAAGAACGCTGGGTCGATGCCAAAAAAGTGCCAAAGTTTATCGATCAAGATTTTAGTGTGGTCAATACCAGTGATTACTTAATTGCCAAAAGCCCTCTAGAGAGTGGCAGCTATACCATCCGAGCATTAGCAGCTCCTGATGATATCGCTGAGTTTTTGCAAATTGCGCCGCAGTCACCAACGCTTGTGCTGCGTCGGCAGACCTATTCGGCTGGTCAGGTCGTTACCTTTGTCAAAATGTGGCATGCGGGTGATCGCTATCAGTTCTCAGGTGAGCTATAACTGTAGTTAGTTGTGGTCAAGTACTTGCTCACTGATTTTGTACGTCTTTTCTGTCTAAAGTGAGATACCATATCCACAAGCCGTTATTTAATAAGATGGCAATTGACGTTAACTAAAGTCGTCAGAATATTTGAACAATCGTTAAAAATTAAAATATAATATAGAAACAGTATTGAAAAATAGCCCAAATAGCCTCAAATCGGGCAACCAAAGCCGAATATCATAGAGAAGCTTATATTGTTCTTCTGTGTTGGCTTGCCCTATTTATGAGCACCGTATATTTTATTAGTGCTGTGTGTCTTATTAGCATTATACGTTTTCCCTTTATTCATTCACTCTTATAAGGACGTCTTATGAAACGTCGTACTCTCTTAGCCCTTGCCGCCAGCACTATGTTCCTTGCCGCTTGTGGTCAATCTACTACCAATGAAGCCGATACCAGTGCAACTGACAGCGCTGCAACAGGCGGTTCTGATTTGCTACAACGTATCAATAATGGCGGCACCATCAATGTTGGTACAGAGGGCACTTATCCTCCGTTCACCTATCATGATGAGAGCGGTAAGCTGACTGGCTATGACGTTGAAGTAACGCGCGCAGTCGCTGACAAATTGGGCGTAGATGTCGAGTTCAAAGAAACCCAATGGGATGCGATGCTAGCAGGTTTGGATTCAAAACGCTTCGATATGGTGGCTAACCAAGTGAGTTTGACCACGCCTGAGCGTAAAGCAAAATATGACAAAGCAACGGCTTATAGCTGGTCAGGGGCGGTTGTATTGGCACCTACTGATGACAACCGTTACAGCTCGTGGGAAGGTCTAAAAGGTCTACGTACTGCGCAATCACTCAGCAGCAACTATGGTGAACTTGCAGAGCGTTACGGTGCAGAGATCGTTCCTGTCGATGGTATGGCGCAAGCGATTCAGTTAGTGAAGCAGGATCGTGCTGACTTTACTATGAATGACAATCTAGCGGTATTGGATTATCTCAAAAAATTCCCAGATGCAGATCTCGAAATTAAACTAACTGCACCTGCTAGTGAGTTACGTGGTTCAGGCCTAGTACTTATCAAAGGTGATGATGAAGTCGTGGCAAAACTGGATGAAGCAATGGCTGAATTGGCTGCTGAAGGCACGCTAACCAAGCTTAGCGAAGAGTTCTTTGGCGCTGATATAAGTCAACAAAAATAATGTCAGTTTCTATCATGTCAGCTTCTGTAATGTCTACATCATGGCTTGCGGACTTATTGGCAGTCTTGCCATTTATGAGTCCTGATCGAGCGCAGATTGTCATCTCGTCGTTTTGGCCAATGCTCAAAGGCGGTATTTATTATTCGATACCGCTGGCATTAATCTCATTTGCGATTGGTATGGCCATTGCATTGACAGTGGCATTGATTCGTATTATTCCGCGTACTGGTTGGGTGCATGAGATTATCTATCGGTTCGCCCGCGTCTATGTGTCCGCCATTCGCGGTACACCGATGCTGGTTCAGCTGTTTATTATTTTCTATGGTCTGCCAAGTGTTGGGGTGAAGCTCGATCCCTTTCCTTCAGCGATTATTGCATTCTCACTGAACATCGGTGCTTATGCATCGGAGACAGTGCGTGCTTCGATTTTATCGATACCAAAAGGGCAGTGGGAAGCAGGATCAACGGTGGGTTTGACCTATCTACAGACGTTTCGTCATGTGATTTTACCGCAGGCGCTTAGAGTGTCGGTGCCGCCATTGTCTAATACCTTTATCAGTCTGGTAAAAGATACCTCACTTGCTTCACTGGTGCTGGTCACTGAGCTATTCAAACAAGCGCAGATTATCACAGCTCGCAACTATGAGTTTATGCTGGTCTATACGGAAGCGGCGATTATCTACTGGGGTATCTGTCTGTTCTTGACCTTTATCCAAGGCAAGCTTGAAACGCGCCTTGATCGTTATGTAGCAAAGTAAGCTACGTAGTAAAATAAATTATGGCTCAATAGACACGCCCTAGTACAACAGGAATTTTTATGATCAAAGTCACTAATATTCATAAAGCCTTTGGTGGCAATCAGGTGCTAAAAGGTATCGACTTGACCATTAATAAGGGCAAAGTGGTCGTAATATTAGGACCTTCAGGATCGGGTAAAACCACCTTTTTGCGTTGTTTAAATGCGCTGGAGATTCCTGATCAAGGTGTGATTGCTTTTGATGACGATAGCTTGAGCGTCGACTTTGCCACCAAACCAAGCAAAAAATCGCTATTAGCCTTGCAGCGTAAGTCCGGTATGGTATTTCAGTCTTATAACTTGTTTCCACATAAGACAGCCATTGAAAACCTAATGCTTGGGCCTACCGTCGTCCAAGGCCAGAGCAAAGCGCAAGCCCGTGAGCAGGCATTGGTACTACTTGAGAAAGTTGGACTGTCGGACAAAGCAGATCTGTATCCGTTTCAGTTATCTGGTGGTCAGCAGCAGCGTATTGGTATTGCCCGTGCACTCGCTATTGAGCCGTCTTTACTATTGTTTGATGAGCCAACCTCGGCGCTTGATCCAGAGTTGGTACAGGATGTGCTTGAGACAATGAAACAGCTTGCGTCTGAAGGGTGGACGATGGTCGTGGTGACGCACGAGATCAATTTTGCTCGCGACGTTGCCGATCATGTTGTATTGATTGAGGATGGTCATGTGGTCGAAGAAGGCAGTGCCAAGCAGCTCTTTGAAGACTCAACCCATCCTCGTACGCAGGCATTTTTGCAACGTATTGATCAAAAATAGAATCGAGAGCACTCAAACTGTCTATCGAAATTTTATCGCTCGTAGTCTTTGTTATTGAGTCAGTTAATAAACCAAGCAGCGATACACTAAAAATCCCCAATCATGATGCCATGGTTGGGGATTTTTTTATCAAGATAAATTGAACGCATTTTAAATAAGCAAACAGCAAGACTAAACCGTTTGCCGTCTTTTAAGCCAGCGAGGTACGCGAGTGGCGGTACCATTTAATACAGCATTTAACAAAGCCGCCAGCAAAATAAGCGCCACGCCCAAGTACTGAATCCAAGACAAAGATTGATGCAGTAATAGCATTGCGAGTGCAATTGCCGTTAATGGCTCAAAAATCGTAAATACTGATGCACGAGTGGCAGGCAGTTTTTCCAATGCTTTCATATATAGCCCAAAAGGCACGACGGTTCCCAGCAGTGACAATCCCAAAACATAGCCCCAAGTCGTTAAGGGAAGATCGAACAGCTGCCCATAAGTATTATAGGTCTCAGGCAAGAGCAGTAATACGCCAGCACTAATGATAATGGAAGTAAAAAATACCAAAGGGGCAGGGTGAGCGTAATGCATCGCGCGCTTGCCTAATACGCCATATAACGAATAACACATCCCTGCTGATAAACCAAGTAAAATCCCCCAGTTAACTTTTGCTTGCTCGCCTAACATCGTCAATCCAACACCAAATACTGCCATTAGTGCTAGCAACACTGATTTACGAGTGATGGACTCGCTCAGTAAGAATTTTGAGAACAATAAACTAAATACGGGTGCGGTATAGAGTAAGGCAACGGCAGGGCCAGCACCGACGTAACTGACCGCAAAAAAATAGCAGACAGACATGCCAAGGACACCTATTAACGACTGCATCGCCAGTCCTAGCCATTGTTTTGGCTGTAATTTGATAAGGTGTGGCCACAGTTTTGGTAGCATGGCTAAAATAATAAAGGCCGCCGTGACAATGCGTAATATCGTTACTTGCCAGCCACTAAAGCCAATTTGGTTGAGATAAGTTGAGAATATACCCAATGTGCCCCAGCAAATGGCGGCTGTGATGATTTGAATAGTACCTAGCCATGATTGATGCGAATGGGTCGTCATTCCGTTGTCGATGTTTGCCATATGGTTTTCTTCTTACGATCTAAGTCACACAAGATGTTGTAAGATTGCTATTGGTACAATCTCTCCAAGCAATACTAAAATAAGAAAAGACAACCTGATTAAAGGCTGTCTTTTGTTTATTATTTTGAGTCTATCACTAAAAGATAGTCAGTCGCTACTAGGTCGTGTGCTAAATCCAATCTATAGCCATTTAAATTAGTTAAAAATAGCTAGCGTTTGCTAAATAACCTAAACAATATCGAATAATTGGCTCATATCATATTTGTGTTTGCATCACTTTTTTATTTCTATTTTTTATCTTAATCAATCCATAAAAAGAATGTTTGCTCTCGGAGAGCATTTTGCTGAATAAAGCACACTTTTTCCGCTTGGGTTCTTGGCAGATGATCCGTATCAGCTCCGCAATTTTTTGATCGCTGTTTTATCCACTGAGTCTGCTCTTTTTTGAGATCAGCCGCCATATCTTCACTGTACAGGCGTCTGACTTCATTTCGCGTTACTCTGTAGCCTTTATTCAATGCTTTATCAGAGGTGTTATACATCTGATCAATCAGTGCAGGTTTTGAGGCTAATGGCAGATAAGTCTCGTTTTCTTTGTAGGTGGCACTATAGGTATCGACTGTCCATTTACTTCTTATAGATATCTCATGGTTCGATGTATCTATAAACCCGTCAAAATCTTCGCCCTCAAAGATATAACCCTGAAACCGACACGGGGTTACGCCATCTTTACATAAGCTATGCTTGGTTTGCGCAGAATAGTACTTAACAGCATAGGGTGATTTGCTAGGTTCTTGTGTTGTCTGCAACAGCCGTCCTAAATCGGGAGCGACTAGCAGCATATTGTTGCAAGTAACGCTTCCTTCTGCACAGCTCTCATAAAGGTTAAGACGTTGACCTTGGATGTCCATACCCATTGTCAAGTTTGCCTGTACAGGTGCTACAGCCGAACTGACAGACGTCATTAGCGTTAAGCTCAAGAGCAACGCAGTACGTCTGAGTAAGCTGTATTTATTTAGGCTTGAGCTAGATATGTAGACGGACATATAGGTTTATACCTGCAGCAAGAAGTTACTCAGCAATCGCTTAGCGCCTTCGGTAGCGAATGACTCAGGGTGAAACTGTACACCTTGAATTGGATACTCTTTGTGCGCCAGTCCCATAATCTCATCACCAGTCAATGCTGACTCAGCAAAGCTCAATTCAGCACGGCTGTCATTAGCGACTACCGAGGTAATCGTGAGACAGCTCGGTATAGTATCGGCTTTTACCACCAGTGAGTGATAGCGCATAATCTCAAGCTCTTGTGGTAAGCCTTGGTAGATACCAGAATTATCATGGCGAATTGATGAAACCTTACCATGCATCGGTACACTAGCGCGTACCACGTCACCGCCAAACACATGAGCAATGCCTTGCATACCTAGGCAGACACCCAGTAGTGGTACAGTTTTGCCCAATGTCTCAATGACCTCGCTACAGATGCCAAAGTACGCTGGATCGTCAGGGGAGCCAGGGCCAGGTGAGATAATGATTCTATCAAGATTCATCGCTTGCACATCTGCTAAGGTGATTTCGTTATTGCGTTTAACGATGACGCTGGCTTCTTTATCATCGCTCAAGGTTTGCAAAATCTCGCCCACGTACTGGTAGAGATTAAAGGTAAACGAGTCGTAGTTATCGATAATTAAAACATTCATGGGTCATAAACTCTTTTGTAAAAATAGTGCTAGATAAAATATAGTCAATTTACGTAGTACTTCTAGTATCAATTATGATTGCATAAAGCTATCTAACACGACTTTCATCGCTGACAGTTTACGCTGAATCTCTAAGTACTCATCGGCTGGGTTTGAGTCGTAAACGTTACCACCGCACGTTTGAGCGTAGGCAAACTCACCGCTGATAAACAGGCTACGAATAGGAATGGCAAAGATACAATCACCATTAAAATTGAAAGATCCGAGCGCACCGCCATAAGCGCCGCGACCATCTGGCTCTAGCTCATTGATCACCTTAATGGCTTCTACTTTAGGCGCGCCTGATAGCGTCCCAGCAGGGAAGTTACTGGCAAGCGCACTAAACATGTCTTCGTTAGGGTGCAAGATACCAACGATTTCAGAAGAAATATGCTGCACGTGAGAGAAGCGTTTGATGTCCATAAGGCTACGGACTTTTACCGTACCAAATCGTGCCACACGGCCAATATCATTACGATGCAAGTCGACCAGCATATTGTGCTCGGCAATCTCTTTATCATCGTTGAGCAAGGCGCGGGCAAGCTTACGGTCTTCGATTACGTCCGCACCGCGCTTGGCAGTCCCTGCGAGCGGATAAGTCTCCATTTCACCTTGACGCAAGCGGAATAGCAACTCAGGAGAAGCACCAATAATGCATTGCTGCGCAAATTTCATAAAGTACATGTGCGGTGATGGGTTAACGGCACGCAGCTTTTCATAAATCGGCATCTTGTCGCCAGCAATACGATACTTAGACTTAAAGCCAACCTCACACTGAAAAATACGCCCAGCAATGATGTCTTCTTTGACTTGCATGACGACATTGGCATGCTCTTCTTGGCTCATACCATCCCCTAGGAATTCAACTATAGGCGCTTCATAGCTAGGCGTTGGCGCATCGAGTAGGGCTTTGATTTGCTCGATGCGGTTTTCTTGCTGAGCAGTTGGGTAATAAAAATAGAAGATTTCCCCAGTCATCTTATCTAGCGTCAAGCCATCTAGATAGACACCAAACTTAAATGGTTCAAAGTCTTCGCTGGCTTTTGCATTGAGGCTAGGTTCAAAGAAGTTCACGCAGTCATAACCCAAATACCCGACCAGACCACCGCTTTGATCACGGGCGATGACATGTTGCGGCGTTATGTCGCGCAGTAGTTGATAAGGGTTGTCGGTTTGATAATGACTGGTTTCAGCAGTTTTATTATCGGTAATTGCAAGCGTGTTGCGATCTAATGCCGCGATAGTCGTTACAGGGTTAAAACCTATCGCATGATGGCGCGAGATATGGCTGTCTTCACCCAATGATTCGAGCAAATAGCAGGTATCAAACGCGCTTTCGATACGTTTGAATAATGCAAAAAAATCGATATCTTGCGTCAGTTTGATACGTTGTGGTTTGCTCGGGATATCGATAGGATCAGGTTTGGTCTGTGTGCGAGGGATAGAGGTCATAACAAAGTCCGAAATGGTTCAAATGTGTGTCGATTAATAAAGATGAGAGTCGTTAGTAAAAATCTGGGTAATATCGTCAAAATGGTTAAGAGTCATCTCTATGAGTGGCCAGTAACGCACTGACATCATGGTTTTGATTAGCCTTGGCGCCGCGAGAGACAGTGGCGATGCCAACGCCTAGCTGCTCAGAGATATCACGTTGGGTGATGCCACGATCTAGCAAGTCAAAGATGCGAATACGATTGGCGATCTCATGCTGCTCTTTATCTGTCAGTAGAGCACTAAGCAGCTTTTCGATATCTGCGCTATCAGTACAGTTGGTCAAATGTTTCACTAAGCTCTGATAAGGATCGGTAGTCATAATAGGTAATCTTAGCTAAAGGAAATAGATGGCTCGCTCATTGGGCAAATTTTTGCTGAGAACCATTTTGTTTCAGTATTCTAGTACAGCAGTACAATAAAAACAAGTGTTGAATTAAGTTAATAGCAGACTGCTATAGATGAGATGAGCCCTTATTCCTTGTCAGAGACCTGATTGATGATTAATACCGTAGCAATTTTAGCCTTTGTCACCGTGTCAAAGGCTAAAATTGAGAGTTTGTGATATTAATTATTGCCAAATTGTTAATACTTCGTTATTATGCCTCTCGTTATTTAAACGCTAATCATTATCATTAACATTAATAATGTTATTTACATGATGGTTAAGCTTTTTGAGTTATCTGATTTCTGGTAGGCGCTATTTTGAAGGTTGTTTAACGATGGCCTTTAAAAATAATTCTAAAAATTTTAATTTCCAATAGTAAATAAAGTGAGTGTGTTATGCGCGAAGTAAAGTTGTCAAAGCTATCTAGTCAACTAACGGTACTGTCTATGGGTGTCGCAGCTGTATTGTGGACGCAAGCTGCCAGTGCTGCAACGGCAGCAGATATGCCAAATACGACATTACAGACGATTACCGTGACAGCGAATAGCTCAGTACGTGATAACGCACAAACGGATTCTGTTGATTCGACCCAGTATATACCTGCGGGACAAGCAAGCCTCTTAAACGACTTTTTAGATGGTGTGCCAGGTGCTTCTGTGGGTGGCACATCAGCCCTCAACCAACGTGTACGCATTCGTGGCTTTGATGATACAAACTTAAAAGTGACCGTCGACGGTGCTCGTCAAGAAGGCTATGCATTCCACCATTCTGGAGATTTGGTCATTGATCCAGACTTATTGAAGCGCTCTGAAGTGTCGGTTGGTAATAACTCAGTCACTCTAGGTAATGATGCGATTGGTGGTGCGGTGGCTTTCGAAACCGTTGATGCAGCAGATTTGCTAGATGTCGATCAAAAGATAGGCGCAAAAATCCATACAGGTTACGCTAGTAACAATGACGAGCTATTAACTTCAGCGACTGTATTTGCTGCACCGACAGAAAATGTTGATTTATTGGCTTATTATGGCAAACGTACCTCTGAAGCAGGTGAAGATGGTGCTGGTCGCGATATTCAGACGTCAGATGGTGACACAGAGAGCATTTTGTTAAAGGCAGGCGCTTACTTAGGTAACGATCATCATGTGAGCGGTAGCTTTAGCCGTACAGAAAATGACGGTATGTATCCAGCCCGAGCGGATTTCCCATTGACTGATGAAAATGGCTGGAACCCCGTCATACCTTGGAAACAAAGCCGTGATACCTATACGCTAGAGTATGGCTACAACCCAGCCAGTGACTTAGTTGATGTCAAAGCCAATATTTATCAAACTGAAACTTATCTCGATAGAGATAATAAAGGCATTGAAGTTGATCTAATCACCAAAGGTGGCAAAATCGAAAATACCAGTCAGATAGACAGTCAGTTGGGATCACATAAATTGATTACTGGTGTTGAGTATTACACAAAAGAGTCTGAGGTAACGCGTCTAGGTGTTCTTGGAGGAAGTGACGAGGCAAAAAACACTTCTGTATATTTAGAAGACCAGTGGCAAATGGGTAAATTAACGCTAACACCTGGTGTTCGCTATGATCATTACGAAGCACCAGAAGATGTGGCAAATGGTGAAACGTACGATAATGTCGTCGGCGCTTTTGCCGCCAGTTATCAAGTGTTGCCAAGTACCAATATATTTGCAAGTTATACCCAGCTGTTTAACGGTCCTGATTTACAGGAAGCTATCCGTAATACAGATGGTGAAGGTAAATATATTTCGTCTAATTTGGAGCCTGAAACTGGTAGCAATACTGAAGTTGGCGTATCAACTATTTTCCGCGGCTTAACCACTACCGATGATTCGCTGCAGCTCGCTGGTAAGTATTTTGTGACAGATTTGGAAAACTGGATTACGTACGAGAGCGGTATCGATTGTAATACAGGATTGGCCTCTGATACGGGTACATGCGCAGGCTCATTTAATGCTGATGAAGATTATGAAGTCAAAGGGGTTGAGCTATCAGCCAATTACCGTACCAATAACTTCAATATGGGCTTGAGCTATGCACGAGCGCGTAGCGAAGGCAAAGAAACTGGTTATAGTTTGTCTCAAGGCACGGGTGATGAAAATGACTCTGGTGACAAATATATGGTCAACTTAGGTTATGCACCAACTGACACGCTTGATTTAGGCTGGCGTAGTACGTATGTGACCGCTATCAACCCTAATACAGGCGATGATGAAGATCAAGAAAAAGAAGGCTACGACGTACATGATATATTTATGACCTACACGCCTCAGCAGTTAGCGGGCGTGAAAGCAACGCTAGGTGTGTACAATATGTTCGATGAAACGTATGCAAATCACTCATCACGATACTCAGCTGATTCTGACTATACTGATTATGCAGCTGGAAGAAACGTAAAAGTTTCTTTAACGTATCAGTTCTAATCTAGCTTATCTAGGTTAAGTCTAATCGTACTTACAAAGTCAGCTGTCTTACATGGGAGCTGGCTTTTTTACGATTTATCTATTAATAGAAGGTGCGGCTACCATGTATGGGACATGTGAGTTTAGTCATATGTGAGCATTAAGCTAATACTCTAGGCAATTGCGGGATGTTGTCGAAGCTCATTTATATCTCTCTCAAATTATTAAAAATCAACGCTAAGTAAAGAGAGTATAGAGTGATTCAATATCAAAGTTTTAAATCTGACTTAGCGCTTTTCTCGCTGTTTGAACTATTACTTAGAATATTGGAAATATTGATAAAGGTTGAAAGTCTAGAGCTTGTAAAACCGTAATTATTGGGTTTTTTTATAAATATATTCAGCATTATATACAGCTAATAAAGCCCAAATACAATAATGCAAATATTAATGATAATAATTATCATTAATATTTGCATTATTGTATTTATCTTGCTAAAGTGTGTTTCGTTCATTACAGAACTATTAACTGATTTGGCTGTGCTCTCTTTTTAGAGATTGTATTGCGATTATTGCTTTAATAAATTGGCTTCTACCATTCGTAGTAACACCAAACCTTTAACCCTACTTAATAGATACCTTTACTAATTTGCCCTATATCGATTTCTAATCCCTCCAGCTCTATTTTAGTGACGCTTTTATCACACACATATTTGACAACAGGCTTGTCTTATTTAGGAGTCGTGTGCCTATTTGTAGGTGTCGCTTTATAGAAGTTTGCATTGTGGGTGTTTTATAACATACCTATGGAAGGCGACTGAAATCGTTCACAGTTGGCGAGATGAAAAGGTTTCAATGAGCTCAAGCGCTTCAAGGAATGTTATTTATGTCAAAACTGTCAGGCCTTTTGGATACTCAACCCTTACAAGGTGCACAAACCTCACCACGCTTAGTGACGGGTAAAGTTGTATTGAGCATTGCGATTGCTTCGATTCTTAGTAGCACCGCTTTTGCTGCTGAGGGTGATGAGGTAGCTGTAAAAGGGGCGACCGACCAAGAAGCGGTACCTACAGCCACACTTGATACCATTGTGGTGCGAGCGGCAAGAGAGGAGTTAGAGCAGGCGGCCGGGCTGTCTATCATTAGCGAAGAGGCCATCGAAAAAGCATCCGTTGCTAATGATATCTCGGAAATTGTACGTAAGATGCCAGGTGTGAATTTGTCAGGGTCATCGACGTCAGGTCAGCGTGGTAACCAACGTCAAATCGATTTGCGTGGTATGGGTCCGAACAATACACTGATCTTAATCGATGGTCGTCCTGTGACTTCTCGTAATTCCTCACGACCTAGTCGCGGTAGTGAGCAAGACACGCGTGGTGACTCGCAGTGGCTACCACCAGGCGCTATCGAAAGCATCGAAGTATTGCGTGGTCCAGCAGCAGCCCGTTATGGCTCTGGTAGTATGGGCGGCGTGGTAAATATCATTACCAAGAGCCCGACTGAGCCAGAGTTTTCTATCAGTGGTCACTATGAGGCACCAGAGAGCGATCTAGAAGGCAGTAGCTGGCGTACCAATATCAATATGGCAGGTGCATTGACTGATAAGCTGTCCTCGCGCACCACTCTTGGCTATCATGACAGTGAAGCTGATGACCCTTCTATTAATGCAGCAGAAGCGCTAGATGACTCAGTAGCAGCAGGTACTGAAGGTGTCGAAAATATCGACGCGCGCCAAGTGTTTGAATACGCGATGGATGCGATGAATACGGTCGGTTTTGAAGTGAACTATAGCCGTCAAGAAAACCGCTGGGCGGGTGACTCGTTATTCCAATCAGTGAATGAAACATTGGTAGACGAATTAGAAGGTGAAACAACCAATAAGATGCAGCGCTATGGTGCGGCAATCACGCATCGCGGTGAGTACGATGACGCTAGTAGTAACAGTTTCATTGAGTACACTCGGACAGTTAATGAGCGTTTGGGTGAAGGTAGTGCGGGTGGTGGTGAAGGTCAAATTCAAATACCTGACGAAGGCGAAGATTTTGAGTGGACAGAGGCGACTTACGATACGCTGAATGCCAAATCAGAATGGGATATTTACTTTGATCGTCATACCTTGACTGCTGGTGCAGAGTTTCGCGGCGAAAAGCTAGACAACCCTGTGGTATCTGACTTGTCATTTGCAGATGGTTTTGATTTTGGTGACGTAGAGACCGATCCTGAACAGCGTGACCCAACCTCAGATGCTTATCTTATTGGTGCTTACCTAGAAGATAACTATGAGATCACACCTGACTGGTATGTGACACCAGGTTTACGTTTTGACTATCATAGCGAGGCTGGTAGTAACTGGTCACCTAGTATTAATACTACTTGGCATTTCAGCCCTAATTGGTCAGTAAAAGGCGGCGTCAGTCGTGCGTTTAAAGCCCCTTCGTTATATCAGCTTGATCCGAACTATATCTACTATACTGGTGGTAATGGTTGTCCATCTTGGGTACCTGCTGACGAGAGAGGTTGTCATGTATTAGGGAACCCTGACCTAGAAAATGAGACCTCTTGGAACAAAGAGATCACCTTTACTTATGATGACGGTACTGGGCTAAATGCTGGTTTGACTTACTACCATAATGCCTATGATAACCGTATCGGTGCTGGTACGGATCGTGTGGCAGTAGACACAGCGACGGGTCGCTCAATCTTTGTATGGGACAATCAAGGTGAAGCCATTGTCGAAGGTTTAGAGGGCTTTGTACAAGTACCAGTTACTGACAGTGTTTCATGGTCTACCAATATCACTAGCAACATCCGCTCAGAACGAAAAGACAATGGCGAGCCATTATCACTCATTCCTAAGTTCACTGTGAACACGGGTGTAGATTGGGATATTACGCCTCGCTGGAATGCCGACTTTGATGTGAGCTACTACGGCTCGATTGAAGCCCCTACGATTTCAGTTACGACGGGAGAGGATAGTGGTGACCCGTTGCTTGACCGCGAACCGTATGCTATTGCTAATATTGGCACTCGCTATGATCTCACAAAGGGTATAACCGTTGGCGCTGGTGTCAAAAACTTATTTGATGAAGGTGTTTATCGTGAGGGCACCGCTACGAATGCTGGTGCACGTACATTCAATGAACCTGGTCGTACGTATGTGTTCGACGTTAGCGTTGATTTTTAACAAGTAGACATAGTATTTGTTTCAGCATAAAAGGTCTAAGCTATTTGCTTAGACCTTTTATGCTGTCAGTCATTCCTTTCAACACGCATTTCTAACGATTCAACCAATAACCATTTAGTAAATAACTATCACAACATAACAGCAGATTTATTTATGTCATTTAACCTTCGCTATAGCTGTCTTTGGCTCCATCGTTATACTGGGCTTGCCATGGCAGCTTTTTTAATTATCACTGGTATTACTGGCACATTATTGGCATTTCATGACGAGCTAGACGATATATTCAACCATAAACTGGCTCAGGTTGAGAAACAAAACGCATCATATCTGCCTGTTGCAGAGCTTCATGACAAAGTTATCAGTGCGTATCCTCAATATACTTTTTCTAGCATGCCAACTTCGATAGCAACAGAGAGGTCGGCCGTATTTTCGGTAGATAGAGCACGAGGAAAAGCCGCCCAAAACCAACCAAAAGCACCATTTCAACAAGTTTATGTCCATCCTTATACTGGCGATATCATCGGTACTCGTGATAGAGATGAGTGGGCATGGCACAACACAATGTGGAAAGTGTTTTGGTTGCATCGCGATTTATTACTTGGCGATATAGGAAAATTACTATTGGGAATCGTCGCCCTTGTGTGGACGATTAATTGCTTTATTGGCTTTTATTTAACGTTCCCAAGAGCGGTCAAGAAGAAAAAAGCACAGAACAAAACCTCGCCTAAAAAACGTGCATCATTTTTTAAGCGTTGGTTGCCAGCATGGAAAATTCGTACCAAGAGCAATATGTTTAAGTTAAATTATGACTTGCATCATGCCTTTGGATTATGGCTCTGGATAATGTTGTTTGTCATCGCTTGGTCGAGTGTTGGTTTTAACCTAAGAGAAGTCTATCAACCAGTCATGCATGCCGTCGTTGGATTAGAAGGCCGAGAAGAAAGACAAGAGAAACCGAAAAAACCATCTGAGGATGCTAAAGTAGACAGACGGATTTCTAGTGCAGACGCAGCTGCTAGTGTTGAGGCTGTTGGTATTGAGACTACTGACATCAATGTTTTGGATACGGTTGATGTAGTCAACAAAGCCAATAGTATTGCTTACTTAAGTGAGCAGGCAAACACTGCTGCCCAAAGCAAGGGGATGATAGTACGAGAGTTTTTAGGCATACGTTGGATTGAGGATGAGGGTCAATGGCAGCTGCGCTTTAAAACAGATAAGGATATTGGCAAAAAAGGCGGCGCATCATCCATTACGGTCAATGCAAAAACGGGAAGCGTTGAGAAGGTAAACTTTGGTTATCAAAACTCATCATTTGGTGGTAAAACCAATAATTGGTTGATGAGCTTACACATGGGGCATATTAGCCATAGTATCGGCCACTTACTGTATCAAATATTTTTAGCATTGGTAGGTCTGGCGGTGACAGTGTTGTCAGTGACGGGTGTTTATCTATGGTGGAAAGGACGACAGCAGCGTATAAAAGCATCGAAAAAGCTTAGATAGTTCCGCTACTGTTAAGTCGTCAATTCAGTAAGCATAAATAGAATGCCAGTACGAATGTACTGGCATTTTTACTATTTTTATACGTCTAGCTGACACTGTATTGATTTGTTTGTAAGTGAGCGCTGGATAAATGAACGCTAGTATAAGAGCAAAACCATCAAACAGTATCAACGATCACTGGACGACCCTGATGACTTAGAACAGTGACATCGACATTGTATAAATCTTTCATCGTCTCCTTAGTAATAACATCAGCAGGGCGACCAACAGCCGTCACTTGACCTGCTTTCATCGTGACTACCGTATCTGCAAACTGCGCCGCTTGATTGATATCATGTAGGACTATCACCACGGTTTTTTGTTGATTATGGCTAAGCTGACGTAACTCACGCATCAAGCGACCAGCATGATACATGTCTAGGTTGTTCAGTGGTTCATCGAGCAATAGATAGGGCGTATCTTGGCAGACAATCATAGCAATCAGCACACGCTGACGCTGTCCACCTGATAGCGTTGACAAAAAACGCTCGGCAAGCGGCTCAAGCTCAAAGCGTTCAAGGATTTCCTGTACTTTTTGCTGATCGTCAACGGTCGGTTGTCCTTGATGATAAGGGTAACGCCCAAACATCAGTAGCTCATGTACGCGCAGTCGTCCTTGCACATGGTTGTCTTGCCCAAGCATGGCGACCGTCTTGGCCAGTGTCCGTGCCTGACAGCTGACGATATCACGTTCCTCATTATTGACAGCGAAGCTTACCGTTCCAGATTGCAGCGGTTGCAAACGGGCCATGACAGAAAACAACGTAGACTTCCCAGCACCGTTAGGACCAATCAAAGCAATCACCTGCGCCGTTGGTAGGGATAAGGTAATGTCATGCAGGATTTGTTGTTTGCCAATATGGTGAGAGATATTATTCAGTTTAATCATAGTCAGTCTTATTTAAAAAATCTTAAGTTTTTCTTGATAAGCAGCATTGGCTAAATAAACAACGTCAACTAAATGAACAGTTTCAGGTGAGCAGTCATAACGAACGACGGTGAGACATAAATATCAATGCTAAGAACATTAATCCGCCCGCTAGCTCTATCACCACTGACAATACGCCTGCCATATCTAGCACTTGCTCAAAGATAGTCTGACCCAGCACTAAGCAAATCATAGCGACCAAACTGACCAATATCAGCCGCTCAGTGTGATACATATGTCGAGCGATACGATTGGTCAATGCACAAACCAATAGTCCAAAGAAAGTCACTGGACCGACCAGTGCAGTAGCCGTGGCAACCAGTACCGCGATGACAGTTAATAGACCAAATGCTAAACGTTGATAGTTGATACCAAGGTTGACGGCTTGTGCTTGTCCGAGCATCAACACATCACACTGGTAACGCCAGCGCCATACAAATATCGCGGTGATGGCACAGATAAATAAGCTGATACCTAGTAGCTGTGGATTGACCGTATTGAACTGTGCATAGCTGGCCGACTGTACGACCACAAAATCATCAGGGTTTATCAGCCGTGCAATGAGTGCTGATAAACTGCGAAATAACACGCCAAAGATAACGCCTACCAGTATCAAACGCGTCAAATCCTGACTGCTCTTAGAAAAGAGTAGCTTAAATAATAATAAAGAGGCCCCAAACATCAGGACAATCTCTAGCGTGAATTTGGCAACAGGATCGAGACTGGTAAAGCTAATCGCACCCAAAAAGAAAACCAGTAAGCTCTGCAACAAAACATAGAGCGAATCAAACCCGAGTAGGGAGGGCGTTAAAATTGGATTGTGAGTCAACGTCTGAAACAGTAACGTCGACACGCCAATCGCATAGCCAACCACCATTAGAGCCAGCAGCTTCTTGCCACGTAATGGCAGTGCAAAATCCCAATAGCCATTGACATTGAGTGTCATAAACAAGGTCATCGAGATAAGTAGAATGATAGCTGATATAGATTTTGGATGCGCAGCTACCCATGCCCAAAATTTTGCCAACTGACTTTGGGCAGTAGCTGAATATTGAGCGTCTGCTGAAGATGAGCTATCTACCGCTGTGCTAGTGTTTGTAGTATCAGTCTTGGTGGAAGTAAGCTTAGTTGATGAGAACATACAAAAATCCTATGGTGCCAAGCTTATCTAATAAGGCAAAAAATGAACGACGGTAAGTGAGTGCTGCAAATTAATGCACAGTTAGTAAACATAGTGCTACTGTTCAGCTGGCGCACGTAATAACAGCCATAAAAACAACACTGTACCAACCACACCGAAGATAGTGGCGACAGGTACTTCAAAGGGGTAGCGAATAGAGCGCCCGATAATATCGCATAGCAGAACCGCTGAAGCACCAAGTAGGGCAACTGCTGGCAAGCTGCGACGCAACTTATCTCCCATCAATCGGCTCACAATGTTTGGCACGACCAATCCAATAAAAGGAATCATGCCCACAGTCACGACCACGACTGCACTCATCATGGCTACCATACCCACGCCAATCCAAGTGACTTGACGCTTACTAATACCCAAATTCAATGCGATATTGTCACCCAAACCGACAATGGTTAGCTTGTCAGCAATAATATAAGCCAGCACACACAGTCCACCCGTGAGCCATAACAGCTCATAGCGCCCTGCCAATACACCTGAAAAATCCCCAAATTGCCAAACACTCAGCATCTGTAGCGACTCGGTTTGATAGGCGATAAAGGTAGTGACGGCTTCAATAATGCCGCCGAAGACAATGCCAATCAGTGGAATCATCAAAAAATCAGTGGGCGGAATGCGATGAATGAGCAGCATAAATAGCATCATGCCAAAAACGGCAGCGATGGTTGCCACACCCATTTTTACAATGAGGGCACTGGCAGGGAACAATAAACTGACCACTAGCAAACCAAGTGCCGCGCTCTGAGTTGCACCAACCATAGATGGCTCTACAAAGCGGTTTTTTAGCACTACTTGGATAATCATCCCAGCCACTGCCATCGCAATACCAGTCAAAATAATGGCGATAGTGCGCGGTATACGGCTAACCAACAATAATGAGCTATCGGAATTGGCACTTTGAGTCAGCAGGCTTTGCAAGATACCTGACCACGAAAAATCAGCCACACCAATAGATAGGCTCAATAACACCAAAAGCCCCATAAGAATGAGGCTTGCTGTATTGATGAACCATGGTGGTATGACAGGGCGTCGATGTAACGCATTGCCAGTACCGCTTTGCCAACTTGACGCTGATGGAGCAGTACTGGATTTGAGCCTAGCGTGAGTACGGTGTGAAAATAACGACATAATCTTTACTGGCTTAAACATGAGCAGTGTTAACGGCAATAATACTTACTTGTGCAACAGTCGTTTTTATCATTAACGACGTTATTTAGCGCTAGCAAAGGCATCTTTAATCGTCGTTAGATCCTGCATCCATTGATAGTAGCCGCCAAATGCTAGATAAGAGTCTGGGCTCAGATAAACCACTTGCTGGTTGCTCCAAGCATTGCTCTGAGCAACCAATGGGTTGTCTAATACGGCCTTGGCACCGATACCGTCTTCACCAATGGCAGCACTACGGTCAATGACAAATAACCAATCAGGATTGGTTTTTTGGATGTATTCAAACGATATTGGCTGTCCGTGAGGCGCATCGGCAATTTTGTCATCTGCCATTGGTACACCTAACACAGTATAGATAAAGCCATAGCGAGACTTATCACCATAGGTTGACATCTTATTGCCATTGACCATAACCACTAGGCCAGTGCCTTTATTTTTTTCTGTTAGACTTTTGGTCTCAGTGATGAGTCCATCGATGTTCTGTTGTAGCTTAGCTGCCTGATCACTTTTACCAAACAATGCACCTAGGTCATGCAGGCGCTGCTTGCTTGACTCATAGATATTGGCTGTATCAATACTCATGTCCAATGTCGGCGCGATACTTGATAGCTCATCGTATTTTTCTGCCATGCGTGAACCGACCAAAATAGCTTGCGGTTGCATCGCATTCAACGCTTCAAGATCCGGCTCAAACACAGTACCTACCGTCTTTGGTTCAGGCTGCGTTTCTGAATGTAGGTTCTTTAATAATAGACCACTAGGCATACCATCGACTGCCACATCTAGTGCCGCCAAGTCCTGCATCAACGTCATGTCATAAACGACGAGCGGTGATGGGTTCATAGCGAGCTCAACATCACCTTTTACGGTATCTACCGCAATTTTCTCAGAAGATACAGCATCATTACTAGCAACATTTTGTGATTCATCAGCTGTTAGGTTTTCAGTTTTTGCGTCTGCAGGCTCAGAGTCATTGGTCTCGTTAGAGCTACATCCTGCCACCACGGTAGCCAACAACGCGGTCATGGCAGCAGTCAATAGTGGACGTTTGAAAAAAGATGCAGTAGATCTGCTAGATAATAGTGTTGTTGACATAATGAACTCGGTCTATCAAAAAATGTTTAAGCAATGTCTAAAACAATTGCAAAGGCGAGGTAACGAAAGTAACAGGCGCTAGATAATTGCCTATTTAGTAAGTTTTATTTAAAGGTTTCACACTATGAGTTTTAGCAAAATAGCATGAATAGATAAGTTAGCCGTCATGATAGAGTAATTGAGACTCATTATCAATATAAATGATAATGGTTTTTATTAGCAGTACTTGTTATATTAAATACAATGCATCATTTGCTAAAAAACAAGATACATAGTGGTGCAATCTGGGAATAGGTCATATTCATAAAAGTGAGTGTTGCGATAGGTAAAACTACTAAAAAGTGTTACGTATCAGAGATGTATTAAATAGCGAAAATATTGTAAATTATTATTGATAATAATTATCGTTTGCATTATTATCTACGCCATTCTACTCTGAGTAATAAACATTAGGCTGTTATGAGTTCAACGGATTTAGAAGCGCCACCACTTAAGTCGTTATTGCTAGCTATTGTTGCAGTTTTAGGGCTGCATTTGCTTGCCGCAATTGCACTAGTGGCAATAAAAGCGCCTGAACTTAAATCTGAGCCAAAAAAAGAGATGTCACCACTTGAGATAAAGTTTGTGTCATTACCAGCAAAAACGGTCTCAACCGAAGTGGAAAAACAAACAGTCACAGCAAAAAGAGAAGTACAGCCTGAGGTGCAAGTTCAGCCAGCGCCGCAACCTAAACCAAAGCCTAAAGAGCCGGTTAGAAAGCCAGTAGAGACACCCGTAAAACCAAAAGAGCCTGTGGTAAAAAATACAGAGCCAAAAGTAACGCCTATCATCGCATCAGAAAAGAAACGCCCTGATACCATTCAAAAAGTAGCCCAAAAAGAGCCACTCCCGATACCAAAGGTTGATAATTCAGCAGCTGAAGCACAACGTCAAGCAGCTGCTCAAGCTGAAGCAGAGCGACAAGCCAGAAAAGCTGAGCAAGAAGCGCAAGCTCGGGCAGAGCAAGAAGCCAAAAGAGTCGCTGATGCCAAAGCTGCCGCTCAGGCGAAGGCTGCCGCAGAAGCCGCCGCTGCACAAGCAAAAGCCGAGGCAGAAGCTGCCGCAGCAGCTCAGAGCAATGAGCCTGTGAGCTTTACTGCTAGCTCAGCCAACTGGGCATCTGCGCCAAACTTTAGCTTCCCTGAGCGCGCCGCACGTAGAGCCCGTTCTGGTGATACGCTTAACGTGGTCTTAGTATTACGAGTCAACAAGCAAGGCGGTATCGATAACGTGCGAATTGCTCAATCATCAGGCAACCCTTTACTGGACAAAGAAGCCAGACGCCAAGTGCGATCTGGCAAGTTCAAACCCTTTACTAAGAATGGTGTACCTGTGGTAGGTGATGTGACCCTACCGATTAGTTACGCGGTTCCTTGATAGCTCATACTTTATAACAACGTATCTATAGATAATTTTTCATTATAAAACTAAACATGATGTTTACCTTAGTATCATGTAATGGCATTACACATTAAGGAGTCTGACATGGACTTTATGCAATACTGGCAGATCAGCGACATGGTGACAAAAACGTTGTTCTTTTTGTTGCTTGCGTTATCTATTCTCTCTTGGGTGACAGGTATCGTCCGCGTATTGCAGAGCCGTAAACTGGCGACCAATGTAGCAGATGATTTGAGTCAGCAATTACAATCCAAACAGTCTGACTTGGCTGGTACTGATGCTGCCACTCGCCGTTTGGTGACTGAGCAGACTTTACTTAAGCATATCGGTCGCTATCGCTTTGCTAGTGAGCGCGGTTTGCCGATTCTTGGTACGACGGCAGCGATTGCACCGTTCATCGGTTTGTTTGGTACGGTATGGGGTATTTTCCATGCCTTGCACAACATCGGTATGAGTGGTCAGGCAGGATTGGGGCAGGTTGCAGGGCCAGTCGGTGAGGCACTGATTATGACAGGTCTTGGTATTGCAGTAGCGATTCCAGCCGTGGTGTTTTACAACCTTGCAGTACGTATCAATCGCCGCATAATGTATCAAGCCAACGATAGAGCGCATGATTTATTGGCGCAATCAACAGGTCTTGTAGATGCTACGAAGATCACTGCAAGTAACAACGCTAATACCTCACAAATGCAGGCTGCAACAAATAGTCGTTCAGCTACTAGTGAGACTCAGCATACTAGCAACTACAGTAATTCTGTGCCAAAGCAGCTATAGATAGTGTTGATTTTGCAAGCATTAAATATACAGATGCTTATTCTATAAACGCTAGGTCTGTAAACATTGAGACTACAAGCGCTAGGTCTATAAGGACTAAAACGACAAGTCGAAAAACCGTCAAAAAACGGCTTGGCTGTGTGAAAATAACCAAAAGCATTGAGAGTAACTATGGCATTTCAATTGGGTGATGATGACGTACGAAGCATGGATGAGATGAACCTCATTCCGCTTATCGATATCATGCTGGTATTGATGATTATATTTTTATTGACAGCGACCGTGTTGAATCCGACGGTGCCTTTAGATTTGCCAGAGACTAGTGCCGCGCTCAATGAAACGCCACCAGAAGCGATTCAAGTCAGCATTGATAAAGACGCTGGAATATTCTGGGACAGTGATCCAATCAGTATGGAAGAGTTAGAGACACGCTTGCAGCAACAAGGCGCGACGGGTAAAAACCCAGCGGTACAGTTACGTGCAGATAAAGAAGGCAAGTACGATACGGTCGCCCAAGTACTGGCAGCGGCAAGTAACGCTGGACTGACCAAAATTGCATTTGTGAATGAGTAGCTAAATCATGAATAACTTAAGCACGGTGAGATAATGCTAGTAGCTTTGGCTTTATAGTAGAAAATTGGCTAGATAAATCACTAGCCCGACCAGTAAGACAACCAGCACCGCTATAATAAAAACAATTAAAATAATAAATTTTCTCCAACCTCATTAACTACTTAAACCTCAAATTAAGTCGTTAGTGAGGTTTTCTTTTTTTACCAGCGGTGGCCAAACGGACGATAGCCGTAACCGAAGCCTGCATGTCTGTAGCCAAATGGGTAAGGTGAGCGTAAGTAGTCGAGATCGCGCTGACGAATGTAATAGTAGCGACCTTGGGAGTAAGCTTCTTCTAATTTCTCAATACCTTCTAACGGACAGACAGGTTGCCAATCATAGCCTTCGCGACCGAGCTTATAAGCATTCAGCTCGGTACAGTAGTTTTTGAGACCCTGTTGACGGCCTTGTTCCCATCGGATACGGTTAGGAGTAGCACCGCCGACACTGGCGCAGCTATTGGTATAGTGACCGAAGTAGGCACCTGAACGACCATGTGCGCCATCAGCATAGCCGACTTCTTGCCAGTTACTGCTTTGACATTGCTGCGGGGTTAGGCTTTGAGTCGTGGCACAGCCTGACAATGTCAGTACGACCGCGCTAAGTAGCGATAGACTCATGCCTGTTTTGCTCATGACCTTACTCATCAGTTTGCGAGCGTGATAAGCGGCCGATGAGTTTGACTCAATAAGATAATTCATAATAAACCTGCGCGCGTTTAAAATTATGGTTTATCATAGCACTTTTTTGACCAGACAACTTTTCATATCTGGTTTTTATAGCGTGCTGTGCTCGGTAAGTTTGTATACGCTAAACCACTGATTTAATAGTGTAACTTGCTAATTTATCTTATGCTTTAAAAGCACTTGCTACACCGTGATTGGACAATAACGCTTGATTTTTAATGGTTCGTGCTCATTATAAGCCCTTATATATCGTTGTTTACTATCGTACTAATCGCAAAACTATATGTACTATTTATAAATAACGATTCATTAGCGATATTTACCTCGATATCTCTTAGTATCTTTTTCATTTAGTCAAAAGGCCAGACCATCATGGGAACATTGATTGGCGTTATCATTGTACTATTCGTCTTAGGGAGTATGATGGCGCTCAAACCGAACGGTATCGATCAGCGTTTGGATAAGCTGCGTATGACCGCGCGTCGTTTACAGCTCAACCCAAAACTCGTTTCGTGCCCTGATTGGATCAAAGGCCGTGATAATGAGTATGGCCGCGGTATGCTTGGACAGTACTGCCTGATATTTGAAGACACCAAACTGCCGCATACGCGTTATCAAGTGATTGATGGACAGTGGCGACCAGACAGTAATTTTGTCGATACTACTACAGATGATAAGACACTTACTATTCCCAGTGCGATTCGTGCTAGTCAAATCAGCAATAATCCAGTAGTCAAAAAGACTGATTTTAGCTTGGATCAAGTGCCGTTAGAACTACCAGTAAGTATCGAGCCGTTTGTTAAAGGTCTATTGACCAAGGCCAATAGCATTATTATTTATTGGGAAGATATTGCTTATGTACGTCCAGCGTCTAACCCAACGTACCATCAAAAACGGATTGAAGCGGACTTATTAGTGCTCAAAGCAAACCTTGAGAAATGGGCGCTACAGATGCAAAAGCAAGCATAAACCTAGTAAAGCGTTTTTTCGTCTCCATTAAGGGGCAATATGCAAGCGGTTTGTCATATTCAAATTATTTAAAGTTGACAGTTTAACGCTTAGCAGTGTAACGTCTTTATAACTATATCTTTATTTTATGGTTATTATTTGTTTTATAACCTTTTTTATCAGCAGCGATTATTACTATAAATAGCTGAACCATGGTCAAACCATGAGTATCAGCTTCCATAAATTGCCGTGCTGCTGAATTTAACCTTACTTTTAATTTACTTATATTATGGTGTCGTCAAATATGGCAAAAACCACAACCAAAAAAAGTGCAGCACCAGCTGCGGACAGCCCAAAGGGTAAGTCTTTGGTGATCGTAGAATCACCAGCCAAGGCAAAAACGATTAATAAATACCTTGGTGATGACTTTATCGTACGCTCAAGTATCGGTCACGTCCGTGATTTACCGGTCAGTGCGAGCAAAAGCGCAAAGAAAGCAACGACCGCTAAAAAAGATGACAGTCTGACCAAAGAAGAGAAAGCGCAACAAGCACTGGTACGACGCATGGGTGTAGATCCAGAGCATGACTGGGCAGCGGTTTATGAAGTCCTGCCTAACAAAACCAAGGTCATCAAAGAGCTTAAAGCATTGGCCAAAGACGCTGACAAAATATATCTAGCAACGGATATGGATAGAGAAGGGGAAGCAATCGCTTGGCATCTAAAAGAAGTCATCGGTGGCCCTGATAGTAAGTATCAACGTGTGGTCTTTAACGAGATTACCAAATCAGCTATTCAAAGTGCATTTAAGCAGCCTTCGAAGTTAGATATTGATCGCGTAAACGCGCAGCAAGCACGTCGGTTCTTAGACCGTGTTGTTGGCTTTATGGTATCGCCACTATTATGGCAAAAGATTGCTCGCGGACTGTCAGCAGGCCGTGTACAGTCAGTTGCCATGCGCTTGGTCGTTGAGCGTGAGCATGAGATCCGCGCGTTCATTCCAGAAGAGTACTGGCAGATTCATGCAGATACACATATCGCCAACGACAAATCTAAGAAAGTCTCAGACGCTGAACAAATAAGCATACGCTTAGAGGCAACCAAACAAGGCGGCAAAACTTTAAAGCTTAGGAATAAAGAACAGACTGATAAAGTTCTAGAGATTCTCAAAGCAAGTGACTTTATCGTCAAAGAGCGTGAAGAGAAGCCAACGCAATCACGTCCAAGCGCACCGTTTATCACTTCGACCTTACAACAAGCTGCTAGCACGCGCTTAGGATTCTCTGTTAAGAAAACCATGATTTTGGCGCAGCGTCTATATGAAGCCGGTCATATTACTTATATGCGTACCGATTCGACATTTTTATCAGGCGATGCACTTGCTGCTGTTCGTGGTCATATCGAAGACAGCTATGGCGCAAAATATGTGCCAGAAAAACCGAATTTCTATGGTAACAAGCAAGGCGCACAAGAAGCGCATGAGGCAATTCGCCCGTCTAACGTCAACATGAAATCAACGCAGCTAAAAGGTGTTGAGCGTGATGCTATACGTCTATACGAGCTAATCTGGCGTCAATTTGTGGCGTGCCAGATGTTACCTGCTAAATATCTGTCAGTGAATCTATTTGTAGGCGCAGATGATATCGAGCTAAAAGCGCGCGGTCGTACCATGGTATTTGATGGCTATACGAGAGTGATGCCACCAGCTAAGACTGACGACACCTTACTACCTGATGTCAAAAAAGGCGATAAGTTAAATCTAGATAAGCTCGATCCGAGTCAGCACTTCACCAAGCCTGCGCCTCGCTATACTGAAGCGAGTCTAGTAAAAGAGCTTGAGAAAAAAGGCATCGGTCGTCCATCGACGTATGCCTCAATTATCTCAACCATTCAAGATCGCGGCTATGTGAAGCTTGAGAATAAGCGTCTGTTTGCCGAAAAAATGGGTGATATTGTCACCGATAGATTAACGGCTAGCTTCCCAGATTTGATGGATTATACCTTTACTGCCGCGTTAGAGGACAAGCTAGATCATGTGGCAGAGGGTGATCAAGACTGGAAAGATGTGCTTGATAATTTCTACGGCGAGTTCAAAACAACGCTTGAGCGTGCCAAAGAAAAAGATGGTATGCGTCCAAATGATCCGACCGATGTGCCAGATGTCCATTGCGATATCTGTGATCGTCCAATGCAGTTGCGTACAGGCTCAACAGGGGTATTCTTGGGCTGTACTGGTTATAACTTGCCACCAAAAGAACGCTGTAAAGGTACCAAAAACCTAATGCCAGTTGAAGCTTTTGCCAATCTAGATGATGCGGAAGGTGATGACGAAGCGGCAGAAGTAAAAGATTTGATGGAGAAAAAACGTTGTCCGAAATGTGGCACGGCGATGAATGGTTACATCGTAGATGGTGGCCTCAAACTTCATATCTGTGGTAACAACCCTGATTGTGACGGCTATATTTTAGAAGAAGGTAAATTTGAAGTACCTGGCTCAGATGCACCAACCATTGACTGTAATAAGTGTGATGGACAAATGGAGCTCAAGACGGGACGCTTTGGTCCGTACTTTGCTTGTCAAAAGTGTGACAACACTCGCAAGGTTCTCAAAACAGGCGAAGCTGCGCCGCCGCGTATGGATCCAATCCATCTGCCAGAGTTAAAGTCGACCAAGCATGATGATTACTTCATCTTGCGTGAAGGGGCGGCTGGGATGTTCTTAGCAGCGTCTAAGTTTCCAAAAGTGCGCGAGACACGACCACCAAAGCTTGCTGAGCTACGTGAAATCAAAGACAAAATGGAAGACAAGTTTCAGTATCTGTTTGCAGGGCCAGATGAAGATCCTGAAGGCAACCCAACCATATTGCGCTGGTCACGTAAGAAAAAAGAGCAGTACATTGGCTCTGAGAAAAATGGTAAAGCCACACGCTGGGGTGTTTACTGGCGTAAAGGTGAATGGGTAGAAGAATAGATCTTTTCTCTCAACCATAAAAAAACCTCTTAGTATCTAAGAGGTTTTTTTATGGTTGATAATAGCTAAATCAACATCTATTAGTTCTTTTCGATAATGCCACAAGCAACACGGTCGCCTGCATTACCTGCTGGCTGGCTAGTATAGTCATCAGTACCACCATGTACGATAAAGGCTAAGCGATTTACGCTATATTTACCCGCTTCAGTCGCTGCAATTTTTTTGTTCACGTAATTAATAGTAGCAACACCATCTTCATTGGCAGTTAAGTTTGGTAGATCACCTGCATGACCATTCATATCATCTGGATTAGAGTGTGGTTTGTTGTCTGGATTGAAGTGACCACCTGCTGCTTTACCCATATCTGCACAGCTGCCGGTCTCATGGATATGTAATGCCACTGTTTGACCTGGCTGTAAGTTCGTTAGCTTACCATAGACCTGTACGCCGTCATCGACTGGACGTAAGAACACTTGACCGACTTCTTTTTTCTCACCATCTACTGTGTGTATGGTTGATTTTAGCGTTGGCTGTGCTAAAGGATTGCCTGTTTGCATTTGACCTTCTACTGTCTGACAACCAGTCATTGCTAAAGCCGAACCACATAATAGGGTACTTGTAAGTATCATCTTATTCATTATTATCTCCAATTGTTTTAGTTGTTTTCTAATCATTTTTAAATCTACGAATATGTATTTTTTGTTCTATTAAAACTTATATCAGTATTCGTTAACATCAGAATCAGTATAGCCAAGCTAACTCTATAGTTATTCATCAAATGCGCAACAATCAGTTAATAAATGTAAGTAACGTATGGGTTTGCAAAACGTATCAACATAAATTATTTTTAACATTAAGTGGCTTTGAATACGTGAGAAACCTACTAAAAAGGCTATGAACGGCAAGCAACTGGATAATAAATAGGTGTAAAAAAGCCGCCTATCATTACGATAAGCGGCTTCTTAATCTATAGGACGAGTTTAATAAAGGTTTAATTAATTGTGCAGTGCTTTGCCAGAGGTTTTATCAACGGTCACTTTGGCAGGTTTGATTGGTGTTGGCATACTCACCAAAGCAACCTTTAATATCTCTTCAATCGTGGCAACTGGCTGAATGGTTAGGCCTTCTTTGACGTTATCAGGGATATCAGCCAAATCACGCTCATTAGTCGCTGGAATCAACACGTGCTTGATACCGCCGCGATGTGCCGCAAGCAATTTCTCTTTGAGACCACCGATACGCAGGATTTTACCACGCAAGGTAATCTCACCTGTCATTGCAATATCTGGACGAATAGCGATACCAGTTAGGGCGGAGACCAATGCTGTCGTCAATGCGCCACCAGCTGATGGGCCATCTTTTGGCGTAGCACCTTCTGGCATATGTACATGGACGTCTGTTGTTTTAAACGTCTCGTAGTCGATACCTAAGCTGTCGCCGCGAGCACGAACCACGCTCATAGCCGCGCGAATCGACTCTTTCATTACATCGCCGAGAGAGCCAGTAAAGCTAAGCTCGCCTTTGCCTTTCATGCCGACCGCTTCGATGGTCAATAGTTCGCCACCGACTTGAGTCCAAGCAAGGCCAGTGATACGACCAATCTCAGGCTCTTCTTCAGCCAGACCGTAGTCATACTGATGCACACCTAGATAGTCATCGATGTTCTTGTCATCGACTGTCACTAGCTGACGTTCTGCTTTTTTCGGAGCACGTGCACCATGAGTTTCAACTGAACCGCGAACCACTTTACGGCAGATTTTGTTCACTTCGCGCTCAAGATTACGTACACCTGCTTCACGCGTATAGCGCTGAACGATACTGTGCAATGCTGCTTCAACAATCTCAATCTCGCCATCCTTCAGGCCATTTTGCTTGATGGCTTTTGGTACCAGATATTTCTGTGCGATATTGACCTTTTCTTCTTCGGTATAACCCGGCAAGCGAATCACTTCCATACGGTCAAGTAGGGCCGCCGGAATATCCATACTGTTAGCAGTACAAATAAACATCACTTGCGACAAATCTAAGTCCATATCTAAGTAATGATCGTTAAAAGTATCATTCTGTGAGGGATCCAATACTTCAAGCAACGCTGATGCTGGATCACCGCGGAAGTCTTGCGCCATCTTATCGATTTCATCCAATAGGAACAGCGGGTTTTTGACTTCTACCTTGGCAAGTGACTGAACGATTTTACCTGGCATCGCACCGATATAAGTACGGCGATGACCACGAATCTCTGCTTCATCACGTACGCCGCCAAGCGCCATACGCACAAACTTACGACCAGTGGCACGGGCAATTGATTCACCTAGTGAGGTTTTACCGACACCGGGGGGACCAACTAGACACAGAATCGGACCACGAAGTTTCTTCACGCGTGATTGCACAGCGAGATATTCTAAGATGCGGTCTTTTACATCTTGTAGACCATAATGATCTTCGTCTAATACTGTCTTAGCTTTATCTAAATTGATAGATACTTTGGTCGTCGCATTCCACGGCGTGTCCAAAATCCATTCGATATAGTTGCGTACCACTGATGACTCACTTGACGCAGGTGGCATCATTTTAAGCTTTTTAAATTCTTGTTCCGCTTTTTTGCGCACATCGTCTGGCAAGTCAGCATCTTCTAAACGCTGCTCCAACTCAGCCACATCATCTTCACCATCGAACGCGCCGTCATTCATATCTGACAGCTCATTTTTGATGGCTTTCATCTTCTCATTTAAGAAGTATTCGCGCTGATTGTCTTCCATTTGCTGACGGACAGCATCTTGAATATCTTGTTCGATATTTTGCTCAGCACTTTGCTTGACTAGATATTCAGTCAAGGTATTGATATGCGTTTTTATATCATCTTCTTCTAAGAAAGACTGTTTGATATCAAGGTCCATCGACACACGAGTTGAAATAAAATAAACCAATTCAAGCAAGTCATCGATACGTTTAGCCACACGGGTCAACTCACGTGCATTGCGTAGTCGCGCATCTGCATAACTTTCAAATAATGTAGTTAATGCTTGAATGGTATTTTTCTGTTGGCTCTCATCCATGCTGACATCAAGGTCGGCACGTTCAAATCTCGCCATCAATAAATCGTCATGGCCTTCTATGTTATCGACACGAGCGCGGTATTGACCTTCGATCAACACTTTAATGCAATTCTCGTCGCTATCGTGTGGCATGGTGCTAACGATGCGGCACACCGTACCGTACTGATATAAGTTATCTTGATCAATATCTTCGGTCAGTGAGTCTTTTTGCGCGACTACCAGTACTTTATTACCATACTCAGCCTGTGCCAACTCGACCGCTTTCACCGATGGTGCGCGCCCCACAAACAATGCAATCTGCATGTGTGGATAGACCACGACATCGCGTAGTGCCAACAGTGGCAAATAGCTTTCATCTTCATTGTCTTTGACGTTATCAGAAGAAGCCGTTAGTTCATCCGTAGATGCTTTGTCTGTCCCATGATTGGTGTCAGCACTAACACTGGCATCAGTATTGGTTTCAATATCAGCGTCAGGGTTAATGGCAGATGATACATCGATGTCGATGTTGTCTTTATCAATATTATATTCACTCATATGTTTTTCCTCGTTCCCCAGACTTGTAAAGTCAAGTTCGTGGTTCATGTTTAGATAAATGGTGCTCGCGTAAAAAATTGCAAGGCTGATTGGTAAAGTCGCCTGCTTATCTTTGTTAAATAGTTGTCTGGGATTACAGTAGGCAATGATGCGGTCGGTCTATGAGTGATAAAACTACTAGTAAATAGAGCAGGGGTCTAATAGCTGGTGACGATACTTGGACTGGTTGTGATGATGTCTAATTGGTTCTATGCGTAGGCTTTATACCCAAAATAAGGTAAACTGACGCGCGTCTAAAACAGGCTCTTATATTGAGAGGTTTTAGACAACAAAGTGCTATTCATCAGTTTCAATATTCATAGGTCTCATTAAGACCAAAGTATAAAGAGCAAGGGGCAACACATGGCCATCAATGCAGTATTGCTAGCCGTTATTATTATGCTAGGACTGTCACTTTCGCGAGTGCACGTGGTGCTCAGTTTATTAATCGGCGCGCTGGCAGGTGGACTGTTAGCAGGACTTGGTATTGCTGATACGCTAAATGCTTTTCAAGAGGGCATCCGTAATGGTGCAGAGATTGCGTTGTCTTATGCGCTATTAGGTGCGTTTGCGGTAGCGATTGCTCATTCAGGCTTGCCGCAATCGTTGGCAGGCGCGGTTATCAAGCGTATTGATGCTGCGGGTACGAGTGGCATGATTAAGTACATGCTGTTTGCTGGCCTCATTACCATGAGCTGCTTTAGCCAAAACTTAATCCCTATTCATATTGCCTTTATTCCGCTACTGGTACCGCCATTACTGCTAGCATTCAACCGCATGCAGATTGATAGACGCCTGATTGCTTGTCTGATTACTTTCGGACTGGTCACCACCTATATGTTTATTCCTTATGGTTTCGGTGATATATATCTCAATCAGATTATGCTAAAAAACGTGGGCGAAGCGGGCATTGATGTTGCCAGTATCTCTGTGGTGCAAGCGATGGCGATTCCTGCATTGGGTATGCTAATTGGTCTGCTAGTAGCCGTATTCATTAGCTACCGTAAGCCACGTGTATATCAGCAGATTGCGATAGATCAGCAAGCGCATGATGCCGTTGTAGAAGGTGACGCACTAAGCAAAACTGCCGCTGGTGCACAGTCACAAAGCAAGCTAAAGACATTGGTTGCACTGGCCGCTATCGTAACTGCTTTTGTCGTACAGCTATACACGGATTCGCTACTTCTTGGCTCGATGTTTGGCTTTGGTGTGTTTATGGCGACTGGCGTGGTGAAGTGGCGTGATGCTGATGGCGTCTTTAATGACGGTATCAAGCTGATGGCGATGATTGGCTTTATTATGATTACTGCGCAGGGCTTTGCTGAGGTAATGAAAGCCACTGAGCAGATTCAACCATTGGTCGATGGCGCAGCGTCATTGTTCGCTGGTAACAAAGCAATGGCAGCATTTATCATGCTATTGATTGGTTTGATTGTGACGATGGGTATCGGCTCATCATTTTCGACCATTCCTATTTTGGCCGCGATTTATGTGCCATTGTGTATTTCGTTAGGATTTTCGCCATTGGCGACTGTAGCGATTATCGGTACGGCTGGCGCGCTGGGCGATGCGGGTTCGCCTGCGTCAGATTCAACCCTTGGGCCAACCTCTGGTCTAAATATCGATGGACAGCATGACCATATCAAAGATAGTGTGGTACCGACATTCTTGCACTACAACATTCCGCTACTGGCATTTGGTTGGATAGCAGCGATGGTGTTGTGATTGGTAGCGTATATGCATAGCGAGTTGATCGATTTCTACGTATCTACGATATTTTTTTATCGTAGATACGCTGCTTTATTTGTTTACTGTTTTTATGAATAGAGTGCATAAAGAAGAGTTCAAGATAAACAAAGACAAAGATGCCATACTCTAGATCACCATTTATATAACCGTATAACAGCAAACCTACGGAAAGTATTAGTAGGATTAATATAGCGTAAAAAGTGAAAGTTGATAACCATAAAAAGTTTTTATCGGAAACCAAAGTTAGTTGCTCATTTTCTGCATTCAGTTGCGCTGAAAAGCTATTGATGGCTAACAAATTATTATCATATATACGCTTTTTCTCTAACTGCCTTTCTCTATAGCTAGCGAGAATAAATAAAATACAAGCGGAGAGAAAGTAAAGGAATGATATTAAGCTTTCAGAATCATCATACTCCCAAAAGTAAATACCGAATATTGTTACTCCTATCCAAAAAAACAGGGCAGCTGTCAGCACATAAAACGACCTAGACTTCTTAACAGAGAGAGTTGTCACTAGAATGCCTATCCTATTTGATAATAGTAATCATTATTGTCTATAATAAGATAGACTCTGAATTTAAACAATAGTTCTGTTTAATTGAAAGTAAATATCAATGACTGTTGTCCTCAAAATCTCTCAACTCGTCACTTAAGCTATTCAAAAACGCATCGCTTTGTGCCAGCAGTTTATTTAGACGCTCTTCATTGACTAGCCTTGTCATCTCATCAGCGCTAAACGATTGCTCTTGACTGTAGTAACGCAGCTCTCTAGCGTCTTCATTGCCTAACGTTTGTAAATACTCATCCACACTATCTGCACTGGAATCAGCAGCGCTAGAGTCTTTTTCAAATTGTTTATCGTCTTTCATCAAAACCACCTTATACCGTTTGGCGTAATTAAACCATCTAGTGGCACATCCCACGGTTGCCGTTGTAATTGTTCAACCACTTGAAAATCATAACACCAGCCAATTTTTAACGGCCTTGAAGCCCCTGAGCGATAGCTTTTACCAAGCGTCGTATCATAGAACCCACCACCCATACCCATGCGGTTGCCATTTAAGTCTACCGCCACCAGTGGACAAATAATTACGTCTAACTCTGACGCCCATAGCAGTGCGCGGCTATGATTTTGTTTCATACCCAACTGATGAATACGAGTGGGCACATTGAGTAGCTTTGAATGATAGACAGGCACGAAGCGCAATCGTTTATCGTCAGTGCCATTGCTAGTACGACCAAGAGAACCAACGACTGGCAAATAAGGCAAATAGCCTAAGCGTTGACACCAGTCTAATATTGGCTGAGTAGGTAGCTCGCCAAATCCATCGTAATATAAGCCAATACGTGCGTTTTTTGGCAAGTTCTGCTGCAACTTCGTTAAATGCAAACTCGCAGCTTGCCCTAAGTTTCTACGTTCGCCATCACTTAATTGGCGGCGTTGGCGAGTAAAGTGTCGTCTAGGTGGGTTGCTAACTGCTGATTTCTCTGACGCTGCGTTTTTTGGTTCAGGATGCATATTTATACTATCCGCTAGTTTATGAGTTTGATGGTTACTGGTACTTTTAGACGTTGGCAATGGTTATTTGTCAATATTCAACGGGTCATAGTCATGCTATCATAACGCCACTTTATATCGTATTTTCCTTTTAAGTGCAGCGGATGTTGCATTTTTTATGGCTCAGCCACACAACAACAAACCAGACAAGAGGGTAGTTATGTCGACACAGAATCAGGCAACTCGTACCGAAAAAGACACCATGGGCAACGTAGAAGTCCCAGCTGATGCTTATTGGGGTGCGCAGACTCAACGTAGCCGCGAAAACTTCAAAATCGGTGGTGAGACCTTGCCGCGTCCAATGATTGAAGCAATGGCACTGGTCAAAAAAGCCGCTGCAATCACCAATGCCAGCCTAGAGCGTATTGAAGGCGACAAACGTGATCTCATCGTACAAGCCGCTGACGAAATCATCAATGGTGGTCTGGTCGATCAGTTCCCATTGGTCGTATGGCAGACAGGTTCTGGCACTCAGTCAAACATGAACATGAACGAAGTATTGGCCAACCGCGCCAACGAAATCGCTGGTTCTGAGCGTGGCAGCTATACGCCAATTCACCCAAATGATCACGTGAACCATGCACAGTCTACCAATGACAGCTTCCCAACGGCGATTCGTGTGGCTGCTGCGCGTCAGATCAACAGTTTGCTTATCCCAGCGGTACAAGCACTACGTGATACGTTGGACAAAAAAGCAAAAGAGTTTGATAGCATTGTAAAAATCGGTCGTACGCATTTACAAGATGCGACGCCTTTGACTTTAGGCCAAGAGTTCAGCGGCTATGTGAGCCAACTTGACCATTCATTGACTCGTATCGACAACGCGCTACAAGGCTTATATGAGTTGCCACTAGGCGGTACGGCGGTTGGTACTGGTCTAAACGCTCATCCTGACTATGCAGTAAAATCAGCTGAGCAGCTATCAACCTTGACTGGCTTGCCATTCGTTACGTCACCAAACAAATTCGAAGCACTGGCCGCGCGTGATGCAGAAGTATTCGCCTCAGGCGCACTAAAAACGCTAGCGGCTAGCTTAAATAAAATCGCTAACGACGTACGTTGGTTGGCTTCAGGCCCTCGTTGTGGTCTGGGCGAGTTGACGATTCCTGAAAATGAGCCAGGCTCTTCTATCATGCCAGGTAAAGTGAACCCAACGCAGTCAGAAGCAATGACCATGGTAGTTGCTCAGGTTATGGGTAATGACACGACGATCAGCATGGCTGGCGCGTCAGGTAACTTTGAGCTAAACGTCTATAAGCCAGTTATCGCGTTCAACTTGTTACAATCTATTAAACTGCTTGGCGATGCTTGCAACAGCTTCAACGAAAACTGTGCCGTTGGTATCGAGCCAGTAAAAGACAAAATTGATGACTTCTTGCACAACTCATTGATGCTAGTAACGTCATTGAACCGTCATGTTGGTTATGAAAACGCGGCAAAAATCGCTAAGACGGCGTATAAAGAAAACAAAACGTTGAAGCAAGTGGCGGTTGAGCTAGAGCTATTAACTGAAGCGCAGTTTGATGAGTGGGTCATTCCTGCTGATATGGTACATCCTAAGTAAGCAGTAGACCAAGCAGTAGATCAAGTAGTGACCTGCTACGGCGTCAGCATCGCTTAATGTGCGATAAGTACAATTTGCCCTCGTCTTTCTGGTAGTAGCATCATATTTGTGCCACTGAGAAGTTAGAAATAAAAAGACCTTGTCACCTCTTATAAGAGTTATAAGAGAATGTGGCAAGGTCTTTTTTGGTTTATATTCTTAAAGTCAGCTATATATCTTATATAGTGAATGTAAAGTCAAAGATTGCTTATGGATTACGATACCTATTATCATATACCTGCAAAATTTTGGAAAAAAGACAATAACCTAATTCGGAGTAAACAATGATTACCCATGTACCTGATATGACTTTTAAAACTCGTGTTCGTGATGACTCTATTGGCGGAGACAACCCGTTCACATGGTATGATCTAACCACAGATGAGTTATTTGCCAATAAAAAAGTGGTTGTGTTTTCTCTACCAGGCGCGTTTACGCCAACTTGTTCGACCAGCCATCTTCCTCGTTATGAAGCGCTTTATAATGAGTTCAAAGCATTAGGTATAGATGAAATAGTTTGCATTTCTGTCAATGATGCATTCGTCATGTACCAATGGGGTCTAAAGCAAAACCGTGAAAACGTTTTCTTACTTCCTGATGGTAATGGTGAGTTCACTCGTAAAATGGGCATGCTTGTTGATAAGAGTAATGTTGGCTTTGGTATGCGCTCATGGCGTTATTCGATGGTTGTCGACAATAAAGAAGTTAAAAAAGTGTTTAAGGAAGCTGATTTTGGCGATAACTGTCCAATAGACCCATTTGAAGTATCAGATGCAGACACTATGTTAGAATATTTAAAAAGTAATGCTTAGAGTCTATTGAGAAGTTAGAAATAAAAAAGACCTTGTCACGTGGCAAGGTCTTTTTTTTATTTACATTTTTAAAGATGGTTCTTTTTTTGCTCATCTAAATCAATGATATACCGCTCTAATTATAGCTAACAGTGATATCTTGTTTTTGCTTATACTTATTACGTATTGTTGGAGCTTTTACATTAAAAATAAGTCATGCTTCATATTACAGCGTAGTACTTTAGTCTGTAGTTTTACATAATGATAAGGTTGCCAATGTAAAAATATTTATTAAATACTAGTATTTAATAAATATTTGATGGAACAAAATTATGGAAATTTTAGAGATAGGCTTTTTAACTTTGATGATTGTGGTGTTATCAGCCTGTGATAGTAATAATGGTTATGAAGATTCTTATAACTCTGATACAGAAGTAAGTTTAGAAGATGCAAGAAATGAAATAGCTGATCTTCAAAATCAAATAGTTGATTTAGAGGCATCAGTGTCAGATCTAGAGTTTGCTGTAGATGAATTTAGCTATAATGACTGGGCTGATGTTGTGCCGAATGTAATCTCTGAAGTTGATTTAGTTAGGTTTCATTTAGATTACGTTAAAAGTTCAGCTGATAATCTTGAATATACCTTAGAGTAAGTTTCTAGTAGTTACATTATTTATTATAAAAAAGGATTTGAGATATGGCTATAGCTGATTGGCTGATGATAATTGCAGTCTTAGTTGGACCGATAATAGCTGTTCAACTAACTAGGTACCTCGATAACTTGAAGGAGAGAAAGGAGAGAAAGTTAGCAATATTCAAAGTGTTAATGGCAACCAGAGCTTACAACGTTTCATGGACGCATGTTGAAGCACTTAATCGTATTGATTTAGAATTTGATCACAATAATAAGAAAGAGAAAGCTGTAATTGCCGCATGGAAAGAATATCTTGATATATTGAGTAATAGCTCAATTAGCCCTGAACAATGGGGTATGAAACGAATTGATTTAATGGTAGAGCTATTACATAAAATGTCTCGAGTACTTGACTACGATTTTGACAAGACTCATATTAAGAACTCTTTTTATTCCCCAATGGCTCATGGTGCCATTGAAGATGAACAGGTGGCCTTGAGACGTGGCTTGTTAGAGGTATTAGAAGGGAAAAGACAGATTCCAATATCTTTTTCTAATATTGAGTCTTCTGAGAAATAGGGTTATCGTCTACTTCGTTTTTATGATTGATATATTGTATATTGTAGGTTGCGTCCCACATACTAGTTTTAAGAAGTAGCTATATTATCGGTGCGCTAAGCACACCCTACATTCAAAATTACTCAATAAAAAAAGACCTTACCACATTACGCGGCAAGGTCTTTTTATTATCAAATATTCAAGCTTAATTAAAACTTATAAAGCAAACCAAGCGTCGTCGCTGCTTCAGTGCGGGAGTCAACCATTGGGCTATCGTACTGCTCATTTGGTACATAGCTTACGCTTTGATTGGCAAATCCTGCCCAGCGTTCATTGAAATCGTAGTTAGCGCTAATATTGATGTATGGATTTAAGCTTGAGTTAGATTTATAAGCAGCAACACCCGTTTCCGCAGCTTCTTCATCACTAACACCATAGTAGTATTCGTTGTAGTCAGCATCATGATACTCAAAGCCAATACTTGGATAGACTGTCAGCTTGTTTTTGCTAAATCTAGTAAGGTAGGTCAAACGAGCCGTATTACCGCCACTGCGATCTAACACATCAGTACCTATTTGGGCGCGGATGCCGCCAATAGCGATACGACGTTGATAGCTTAGACCTGCTTCTGCTGATGATTTACGCTCATCCAGACCTTGAAGGGCACCATTAGCATCATCAGGCTCAAACTCAGAACCCGCAAGCTTGGCATAGGCAGACAGCTGATTGACACCATCATTGATCAGATACGCACCAGCTTGCGCACCGCGTACATAGACTCTATTGTTGTCATAAAATGCACCTGGCAGCACGCGCACTTCAGTGCTGTCTTCGAGATCGTAGGCTGATTTGACCGCCATGACATTGACCCCAACGCTGAGCTCAGCATCTTTGTCAGTCGGCAAGTTGTCATTAAAAAGTGCGGCGTTAGACAGGCTAGCCACACTAAATAGTGCAGTAGCGGTGAACGCGCTAAACATAGTACGTGTAGAGATATTAGGTAGCGCTGCAAGTTTTAACATAATTGGATCTCGTAAGTGGGTATAAATAACTGAGTGGTGCGAGTACGCAAAACGTGTTTAAAAGGGCAAGCTATAAAAAGAATCAGTAATGTTGGTCAGTATGCTGTTTTTGGAGTCTATATAGCAATGATAGATAAGTATGAGCATTTACTCAATGGCTTTTAGCACTTGCAATAATTGCTGATGAATATCTTGCCACCACCAGACAAAGCCAATGCTAATAAGTAGCATCGCAAGCCATGGTAATAGTTGCCAGATAATAGAAGGCTTTTTAAGTGCTTCGGGTTCAATACTATTATGAATAGCTTCATTATTTAACGATGAGTTGATAGTAGTAACGCTATCGGCACTATTTTTAGTATTTATATTAGACGCATTCGTTTCATCATCGGCAAACGTATTATCTTGCTCGGTTAAATTAGCATCAAAATGAGGCGATTGGTCGATAGGAGTAGCATCATACGAATTTTGATTATCGTGTTGTTTACGATATTGGCCGCTATACTGACTGTCATATGGTGGGTTGTCATGAGTACTGTATGAATAGTTCGTTTTATAAGCATTTAATGTGCGCTGCTGCTGAATCGCTGCGTTTTGTATATCGACTGCTAGACGCTGACGATAGCCAATCGCAAAAGCCAATGCAATTACTAGACCCGTGATTGCGCCACCGATATGACCAGCATTATCAATACCCGGTACGGCAAACCCATAGAGGAGGTTAATGCCCATAATAAAGATTAGGCTTTTTAGATTGAGCACCATGCCATTGACCGATATCTTAAACAGTGCCGCGATTAATAATGCCGCGCCAATACCCATAATACCGCCAGAAGCCCCAGCTGATAGTCCAGGCTGTCCCGTGCCATCCAAAATACTTTGCCACGTGACATAACTATTGAGTAAGTTACCGCCAATTGCCGCTAGCAAAAATAACGCCAAAAACTTGGCTGAGCCAAACATCGGCTCGGCAACCTGCCCAAAGAAATACATAGCAAACCCATTAAACAATAAATGCATCAAACCAATGTGCAAAAACGCACTACTGATCAGTCGCCAAGGATCATCGCCCATGGTAAAAGGTAAGGCATTGGCACCCCATTTGAGCAGCGCTGCAGTGGAGGGGGTATTGGCATCGACACCTGTCAATATCTGCATAATAAATAGCCCGATAAAGCTGGCTAGGAGCAGGGTAGTGACGGGCGCTGTTTTTAATAGTTGTTGAATGGTCATAAAAGCGAGATATCATCAAAATGTTGTATATATATAGTATAAAGGGTATGGTCAGATAATGTTATGTATCCGCAGGTCGTCATGGTACAAGTTTTCATGATCTTTATGACTGATAGCTTTTAAAGCTAGATAGTTTTTAGAAATCGAAAGTTCTTAGAAACGGATAGTTCTTAAAAACGGATAGTCCTAAAAACGACCAACTTTAAGATTCTCGTAAGTACCTTTGACCAAGATATCATCCGTAACTTTATTGATATCGGTATGGCCGCAGAATGCCATTGATAGATCACACTCTTTATAGATAATTTCAAGCGCACGGCGTACACCGTCTTCACCATAAGCGCCCAATCCATAGAGAAAAGCGCGACCAATCATCGTGCCTTTTGCGCCCAGTGATATCGCTTTTAGCACATCTTGACCAGAGCGAATGCCACTATCTAGCCACACCTCGATATCGCTATTTTCAGCATGGACAGCTTGTACGATGTCAGACAGCGCAGAAATAGAAGACAGCGCACCATCCAACTGACGACCACCATGGTTTGAGACGACCAGTGCATCGGCACCGCTACGGGCCGCCATAATGGCATCTTCAGGTTCCATGATACCTTTGATGATGAGTTTACCGCCCCACATATCTTTGATACGGGCCACGTCATCCCAGCTCAAACGCGGATCAAACTGCTCTTCTGTCCAAGCAGTTAGAGAAGACAAGTCATCAACACCTTTGGCATGGCCTACGATATTGCCAAAGGTATGGCGTTTGGTGCCTAGCATGTTCATACACCACTGCGGTTTGGTCATTAGGTTTATGATATTGGTAAGGGTCGGTCTAGGCGGTGCAGACAAGCCGTTTTTGATATCTTTGTGGCGTTGACCGAGCACTTGTAAGTCAGCTGTGAGGATCAGCGCCGAGCAGTTGGCATCTTTTGCCCGTTGAATTAATCTGGTCACATAGTCTTGGTCACGCATGACGTATAGCTGAAACCAAAACGGCTTGCTGGTATGAGTGGCGATATCTTCGATAGAGCAGATGCTCATAGTCGAGAGCGAGAAAGGCACGCCAAATTTTTCAGCGGCACGCGCGGCATGAATTTCGCCATCTGCCCACATCATACCAGTGAACCCAGTCGGAGCGATGGCAACGGGCATATTGACGGACTCGCCAATCATTTGTGTTGCTAGACTGCGATTGTCCATATCGACCAATACTCGCTGACGTAGTTTGATACGGTCAAAGTCAGTTTCATTACTACGATACGTGGTCTCAGTCCATGAGCCTGAATCGACATAGTCATAAAACATACGTGGCACTTTGCGCTCAGCGACACGGCGCAGGTCTTCGATCTCTGTTATTTTCTTTAATACTGGTTTTAAATCTTTCATGATTTCTCACCATTTTATCATCGTAATAGGGCGTCTTTATTATAGGTCTAAAGATATTAAGCGAGCAGCTGCTGCAAATCCATCACCGAAAACGGATAGTTCAGTCGTTTGGATGGCGTCAAAATCACAGGGATAGCTGTGGCAAATTCCATCATAAGCGCCTCATCAAAGTCTGTAATATCGACATTTTGGTAGCTAATCGGTTGTACCGCCTGAAACTGAGTGATTATTTGCTCAGCGATATCACATAAGTGACAGCCCGCTGTGCCCAGTAGCCACCATTGATTGTCATTGTCAGCAGTGTTGAGGCTTGGATTTGCTGCAATAACACGCGCTCGTAATACTTCTATATTATCATCGTGCATGGGTAATCTCTTATCTTCGTACTGATTGCAAAGTGCTGATGGTCAGTACGCGCTTATTTAAAATATAAAATACTTTAACGGTCATTACATCATAAAGAAGTGGGGTAAATAATGACAGCGATTGTGAGATTAGGTAAGATGACCTGCTATTGATCGTTATTAATAACTAATACTCAACGGTTAATGATTGGCAATAAATAGCCATTTTATAATCATTGATTCTTAGTTGATGTTTTATAGTCATTAATAGCGTAGCTACCTTATCTTATTCCTTTTTTAACCACTCGGATATCGCGCATGGCAAGTTTTGGCACATTTATCAAACGTCTGTTATTGGCAATTATGCTATTGGTTGTCGCATTTCATATATTGGTCGTCGGACTATTATTAATTTGGAAAACACAGCCAATTAATAACAGCATGTTTATGTTGACCCATCGCCTAACGGGCGGCACGGTCACCCAGACGTGGGCTGAATATGATGCGATTGCCAAATCTGCCAAGCAAGCGGCGATTGTGAGTGAAGACTCGACATTTAGTCAGCACAGTGGTTTTGATTTTAAAGGAATTAAGGCCGCACAAAAGAAAAATGAAGAGACAGGCAAAATGTCTGCTGGCGGCTCAACAATTACTCAGCAATTGGCAAAGAACTTGTTCCTAACCTCGCATCGCTCTTATGTGCGTAAAGCGGAAGAGGCTGTCATTACCGTGATGATTGAGACGCTATGGGATAAGCAGCGCATTATGACCGCTTACCTAAATGTAGCGGAGTTTGGTAATGGTATTTACGGTATCGACGCGGCAGCGCACCATTATTTTGATAAGTCTGCGGCCAATCTAAACCGAGATGAGTCAGCGCTTCTGATTGCGATGCTTACCAATCCAAAGTATTACGAAGACAATCAAGGCGATAAACGTTTACGTAACAAGCAACGTATTATCAAAAAACGCATGAAAAATGCTGTATTACCGCAAGTAGCTTCATAAATATAAAGCATTATGGCTAGGCTAGATTATAGGATTGAATGTTGTAGGCTCGGCTATTTCGAATAAAACTAGGGCGTGTTCTCGTTTTTAACCCATGTAGATTGCTATCGATTAAATTGAGGACAGACCTTAATAAAGACAGAACGATAAAAGATGATGGCGTATCGACAACGCAAAAGGAGTAGTGACGTGGTAGAAATGACTAGTAATCATGGCAGTAGTGATGTTAACGATATGATTGATGTTAATAAGGTCAGCGAGGGCGCTAATGACAATATTAATAAAGCGACTAGTATAGATAGTAGTGTAGATAACAGCCAAAATAATTTAGCAGAAATCGAATGGCAACGTTCAGAAGATGGCAGCTATTCACCGAGCAGTTATATCAATCGTGATTTGTCTTTACTACAGTTTCATTTGCGAGTATTAGCGCAGGCATCTAGTTCGCGTCATCCATTGCTTGAACGCTTATTTTTCTTGATTATTTTTTCATCCAATCTTGATGAATTTTTTGAGATTCGTGTTGCTGGTATCATGCAAAAGCTTAACATCGGTGATGTATCGACCAGTGCTCACGGCATGCGTCCTAGTGAAGTGCTAAATGAGATATCTATTATCACTCATGCCGCAATTAGTGAGCAGTATCGTATTCTTAATGAAGATATCTTGCCAGCGCTTGCGCTTGAAGATATTCGCTATCTCAAACGTGATGAGCTAAACGCTGAGCAGTCTGCATGGATGAAGCGCTATTTTACGGAGCAAGTCGTACCCGTATTGACGCCGATTAGTATTGATCCAGCGCATCCATTCCCGCGTCTTGTCAATAAAAGCTTAAACTTTATTGCTACATTGGAAGGCAAAGACGCCTTTGGTCGCGATATCAACTTAGCGATTGTACCTGCGCCACGCAGTCTACCGCGTGTGATACGCCTGCCAGATGAGCTAACTGGTGGTAAAGAGCATCATGTGATGCTATCCGCTATCATTCATGAGCATATCGGTGAGCTATTCCCTGGAATGAGTGTGACAGGCTGTCATCAATTTAGGCTGACCCGTAATGCCGATTTAGATTTGGCTGATGATGTCGAAGACATTGCCAAAGCACTAGAAGGCGAGCTCGAAAACCGCCGCTTCGGTGATAAAGTACGTCTTGAAGTAACAACCGATTGCCCAACGCATATCAGTGAGTATCTGCTCAATGAGTTTGAATTGCATGACAATCAGCTATACCGTGTCAATGGCCCAGTCAACCTAACGCGCTTGCTGTTTGACTTTAATATTCCTGCGCTACGCTACCAGCCATTTACTCATGTCGTGCCAAAGGCATTTCGCCGAGAAATGGATAAGTCAGATAAATCGACCAGTATGTTCGCTGCCATGCGTAAAAGTGATGTGTTGGTTCATCATCCCTTTCATGCGTTCTCACCAATTATCAATTTACTTTGGCAAGCAGCCAGCGATCCCAAAGTATTGGCAATTAAACAAACGCTATATCGCTCAGGCACCAATTCAGAAATCGTCAAAGCACTTGCCGCCGCTGCTCGTAATGGTAAAGAAGTTACGGCTGTTATCGAGCTGCGTGCGCGTTTTGATGAAGCGTCTAATATCGCAGTTGCCAACTATCTACAAGAAGCAGGCGCGGTCGTGGTCTACGGTATCGTCGGTTACAAGACCCATGCCAAGCTCATGCTAATCGTACGCCGCGAGG